>Ga0074195_1001117_pt1 | contig 40940 bp, 38 predicted proteins | sample EPASupsiteHSE623_FD_64525 | JGI IMG/M metagenome (GOLD analysis project Ga0074195, IMG submission 64525) | Bioremediated contaminated groundwater from EPA Superfund site, New Mexico - Sample HSE6-23 | ecosystem: Environmental > Aquatic > Deep subsurface > Groundwater > Contaminated ...
AAGCTGAACCAAGACAAAAAGTACTTCAGGAAGATTGTGGCACTGGAGCATCCGCGGTTCATTATGCAGTACAAAGCCAGGTCGAAGCAGATTTACATTGACAAGTACCTGGAGGCGTTCAGACATATTTCCTGATTACAGGAAATCCGGGGTCGTCGGGGGATCGGCCATCACCGGAAAGGCTACGTTACGGAAATCAATTGTGGCATCATATTTTATATATTTGTGCTGAAAATCCCCATGAATTGGAACCACCGGTCAGAAATGAACGCTGCCTGAATTGCCTTAGCCCGATGCCTGAGGGGGATAACTACTGCTCATACTGCGGTCAGAAGCGCAAGAGCCCTCATGATCATTCGGTCTGCCACCTGATGGTGGAAGCGGTTGGTGACTTTTTTCACCTCGATTCCCGGTTCTTTTCCACTATCCGCACATTGATATTCAGTCCGGGTTTTCTCACCACCGAATATCTATCCGGTCGGCATGCAAGGTATTTCCATCCCATAAAAATGTTCCTTTTCCTGAGTTTCCTCTATTTTCTAACATCCGGCATAGTTGATAACAGGAAGAAAGAGAAGGCAGACAGCCTTGATACGCCCAAATTGGCAATGGATACCGTGACAGTGCCAGTGAGGCAGGGAACCTATAAACTGGCAATTGACAAGGCGTATACAAAAGGAATTAACATTCCCGACGATTCACTCCGGAAGTTGGTTCATAAATACGGGCTGAACCAGTTTGTCAGCATCAGGTTCCCTGATGCTTCGGCATATCAGAAATATATCATTAAGAAAGTCATTAAAAACAGGCTATATGGACTGGGTAATATGGATGAGGCGATGGGAAAAACATTGTCCAAAATGGTATTTGCTTTAATCCCGTTCTTCGCCTTTTTACTGAAGTTACTTTACCGGAAGCAGCGGCTTCCCTATTTTGATCATGTGGTGTTCTCCCTTCATTTCCTCTCCTTTTTCTTCCTGCTTTTCTGGATCAAGGATTTAATCAGCCTTCTGTCCTGGTGGTTCAACCCACTGATGGTCACCTTGCTGCTAGTCTACCTGTTTTTTGCACTTCGCAGAATGTATGGGCAAAGTTACTGGACAACCCTCGGAAAGTATTGTCTTTTCCTACTCGGATCACTCTTTGCCCTTTTGGTTTTCTTTGTCATTTCAGGGGCCATTTCTTTCATGATGATCTAGATTTGTAAATTCGGAACCGGTTACTGTTAGGTGCGGCGCTGAAATGATCAGAACAGTCCGGCGGGTTCAAGGATTTCAGCAACATCGTTCCGGGGCGAATTCACCAGGCTTGAAACCGGATAGGATTCCATCAATTCAGCAGGGAAGGGTTTCAGCAAATCCACCATTGAGGGATCCGCCTCACGGCTTATCCAGCGGTGCTCATCCTCCCGGTGAAGGATAACTGGCATCCGGTCATGTATTGCTTCCAACAGGACATTTGGGGAAGTTGTAATGATGGTAAATGAATGGATCATCTCACCATCAGGGGTTACCCATTTATCCCATAAGCCAGCAAAGCAGAATGGTTCCCTGGATTTCAGCCTGATATTGAACGGCGTCTTCAGCTTGTCGCGCCGCCATTCAAAGAAACTTGTAGCTGGGACCAGGCATCTCCGGTTTTTAAATGAATTCCTGAATGATGGTTTTTCCATGATTGTCTCACCGCGTGCATTGATGAGTTTACTTCCGATGGAGATATCTTTGGCCCAGGAGGGGATGAGCCCCCATCTGAAAAACTGCAATTCGCCCGGTGTTTCATTCGAAATAACAGCGAGATTTTGGGTGGGGGCGCAATTGTAGCGTGCTTTGTAAATGGCTGTACGCACCCGGATCCCAAATCGTTCAAGGATCTCCGCATCTTCTGCGACAAATGAAAATCGTCCGCACATATTCCCGGGATTAATGGTTGAGTCCACTCTGAAAAGTCTGCTTCTTGGATACTGAGCGAAGTCGAAGTATGCAAGAAGCTGAAATTAAGTACACTTCGGCTCCGCTCAGTGTCCTTAATTCGTGGAACTTGATTTTTCGGAGTTGACTCAAGGTTAAAATTACAAAGAAAATGACTTTTCGTTCAGGGTTTTCCGGCAATTACGATCACAATTTCTCCCTTCACTGCCTTTTTTTCAAAATAGGAGATCAGTTCACGGAGCGAGCCGCGTACATTTTCCTCGTAGATCTTGGTGAGTTCGCGGGATACACATCCATGGCGGTCTTCTCCAAAATACTCAGCGAACTGGGTCAGGGCTTTAACCAGGCGATGGGGTGATTCGTAAAACACCATGGTCCGCTCTTCTTCAGCGAGGGATGTAAGTCGGGTATGACGACCTTTTTTATGCGGCAGGAATCCTTCGAAGATAAAGTGATCGGATGCAATGCCTGAATTGACCAGTGCCGGGACAAATGCCGTTGGCCCCGGAAGGCATTCAACGCTCATGCCGGCCTGGATGCATGCCCTCACCAGCATATAGCCCGGATCGGAGATGGCTGGTGTACCGGCATCACTTACCAGTGCACATGACGCACCCTCACCAAGACGTGCCAGAATATTTTCAATGGTTTTATGTTCATTGAACAGGTGATGTGGCACGAGTTTTTTTTCAATACCGTAATGTTTAAGCAGGTGCCCGGTTGTGCGGGTATCTTCGGCCAGGATAAAATCAACCTCCTTCAGGATCCTTAATGCCCGCAGGGTGATGTCCTCGAGGTTCCCGATAGGAGTGGGAACGACATATAATTGTGCTGGAACCCTCATGAAAATAATATGGTCTTATGCATTCATTACCAGTTTAAAACCCACGCCATGCACGTTCAGCAACTCCACGTGCGGATCGTCCTTCAGGTATTTGCGCAACTTTACGATATATACGTCCATGCTGCGGGCATTGAAATAACTGTCGTCATTCCAGATTTCGTTGAGCGCTGTGGAGCGGTCGAGTACCTCATTGGCATGGGTACACAATAACCTGAGCAATCCAGCCTCTTTCGATGTCAGTTTCTGTTCCTTATTCCGGCTTATCAGCGTTTGCCGGTTGTAGTCAAAGGTGTATTTGCCGAGGGTAAAAACGTTGTCGCTGGTCATGGTTTTGGCCGGTTCGTCAGTACGCCTCAGGATGGCATGAAGCCTGAGCAGCAGCTCTTCCATACTGAAGGGTTTGGTAATGTAATCATCGGCGCCTATTTCAAATCCTTTCAGCTTGTCCTCCTGCAGGGTTTTGGCAGTGAGAAAAAGGATCGGTATTTTCTTGTTGACTGCCCTGATTTCAGTAGCAACAGCGAAACCATCCTTCACCGGCATCATGATGTCGAGTATACAGAAGTCAAATTCTTTCCTGTTGAAAACGTCAATGGCCTCCTGTCCGTTTACACACAAGGTGGTAGCATAACCTTTGGCATCGAGGTAATTCTTCAGGATATTTCCAAGGTTTCGGTCATCCTCAGCCAGCAGTAATCGGGTTTGCATTTTATCCATCAATGGTTTTATGTTAAAACGGGAAAAACAGGATTTTATTCTTTGATTTTAAATGGCAGAAACACCTTGAATTTGCTGCCTTTGTTTACTTCACTTTCAAGGTTGATCTTCCCGTGATGCTCTTCAACGATGGCCTTTACGTAATTGAGACCCAGTCCGAAGCCGCGCACCTCATGGATGTTGCCGGTTGGCACACGGTAAAGCTTTTCGAATATTTTCTTTTGTTCATTCTTCCCGATACCGATGCCATTGTCTTCGATGGTCAGTACGATGCCATTGCTCACATTTTCCGTAATGATGCGGATCAACGGTTTTTTCGGCGAATATTTATTGGCATTGTCGAGGAGATTATACACCAGGTTTGTCACATGCACCCTGTCACCTTCAATCTGTGATTTGGTGGCCTTGAACCTTCGCTTGATTTCACCATCCTTGATTTCCACCTGGATACGCAGGTTCTTGATCACATCGGTGATGATTGCATGCAGATCGATCTGTTCCTTGTTCATCTTTAGCTGCCCCTTATCGATCACTGCCGTTTGAAGGATCTTTTCGGCCATCCCCGCCAGTCTTTTATTCTCTTCGCTGATCATGGTGATGTAATTGTCGAGGAATTCGGCTGAATGGCGGATCTCCTTGTCACTCAGGGCTTCACAGGCAAGCGAAATCGTTGAGATCGGTGTCTTGAATTCATGGGTCATGTTGTTGATGAAGTCGTTTTTCATCTCTGAAAGGCGCTTCTGTCTGAAGATGATGGTAATCGTGTAGGTGAATGAGGATACGATCACGATGATAAGAATGATCGAAATGAGCAGCATACCCCAGAGTTCGGTGAGCAGGAATTGCTTTTCGTGGGGAAAATAGACAAGCAGGTATTCGGGACTCGTATAAATATCGGCCTGGAACAGGATGAAAGCACTCCCTTTTTCTATCAGTTCCTTCCGGTAATCAGGCGATCGTTCCATAAGGAACTCCTGGCGTTCCGGCTTATAGATACAAAATTCAAAACGGGTATCAACTCCGCGGATATTGAGATGCAGTTTGATTAGCGAATCCAGGATCTCCTTGGTTAAAAAATCGTTATACGGTATGTGACGATTGAAGCTGAGCATGCTTTCGTACTGGTTGGTCAGTATGGCTTTGTTTTTCTCCATTCTTTCCACTTTCTGAACCACCTTCACCATGGCTTCATTCACACTCCGGCGGAAATTGGCTGCCTTTATGGCCGATGCACTTTGAATCCAATAGATCTGAATCCCCATCAGTCCGATAAGGGCTATCGTCATGGCGATGATAGTAAAGATGATTATCCGGCGGTTCATTGTGGCAAAGGTACCGAAATCGGGCAGATTTATTTAACAAATTTTAACGTATATTAATATTCCTTAACATATTCATCATGCTGATTGCATTACTTTTGCGGTGCAAGTTCATTACGGAGAAGATTATTCTGGCTTTTATGTTTTGCTGACAATAACTGCCAAAGTTTTAGTAAATGATTGTTTATTGATTTGAAGAGTGTGTTCCCGGCAAGTGAACACACTTTTTTTTGTCATTTTTCGTTCTTCTCAATACCTTCGTTCCGGAGAAATATCCATAAACAGACCGCCATGCCGAACCTTAAACTTGATGTAAGTAAAGTAAAGAATTTCATTGGTGAACCATGTTTACCGCGGTTCCAGGAGCAGATCAAGGCATTTCACGAGATGCTGTTAAACAAAACCGGAAAGGGGAATGATTTCCTGGGATGGGTCGATCTGCCGGTACAGATTGATGTTGCGCTGGCTGATCGTATCCGTGCTGATGCAGCTAAGATCAGGAGCATGGCTGAGGTGTTTGTTGTGATCGGGATTGGAGGGTCCTACCTTGGATCGCGTGCCGTGATCGAGGCTTTGGGCAATCCATTTGAAGATCTGCAAAGAGGTTCTGATTATCCCTATGTAATTTTTGCCGGGGAAAACCTGAGTGAGGATTATCACAGTCATTTGCTTGCATTGCTTGATAAAAAGGATTATGCTGTTGCGGTTATTTCAAAATCGGGTACAACAACTGAACCTGCAGTGGCTTTCAGGATCATCAGGAAGCACATCGAGGCGAAATACGGGAAGGATGGCGCAAGGCAACGGATATTTGCCATCACGGATGCATCAAAGGGGGCCCTGAAGAAACTGGCTGACACGGAAGGGTATAGCAGTTATGTGATCCCCGATGATGTCGGAGGCCGTTATTCGGTGCTCACACCCGTCGGATTGCTTCCGATTGCTGTTGCGGGTTTTGATATAGGTGCACTGGTGGAGGGGGCGGTCAGCTTGCGTGAGTTGGCGCTAAAGTCAGATAATTGCGATGAAAATCCGTGTGCGCTCTATGCAGCAGTCCGGAATATTCTTTACCGGAACGGGAAGTTCATCGAGATCATGGTTGCCTATGAGCCCAACATGCTTTACTTTATTGAATGGTGGAAGCAGCTCTACGGTGAGAGTGAGGGGAAGGAGAACAAGGGAATATTCCCGGCCGGGGTCACTTTTACGAGCGACCTTCACTCCATGGGCCAGTATATACAGGAGGGGATGCGAACCCTGTTTGAAACGGTGATCTCAATTGAGCAACCTGAGACAACACTTGTAATTCCGGATGATCCGGAAAACCTCGACGGCTTGAATTTCCTGTCGGGAAAGCGGTTCTCGGAGGTAAACAGAATGGCCGAACTCGGAACCATGCTTGCCCATGTGGATGGCGGGGTTCCAAACATCCGGATCATTCTGCCCGCCTTAAATGAATATTACCTTGGCCAATTGATCTATTTCTTTGAGTTCGCCTGCGCCCTCAGCGGGTATGCACTTGGCGTCAATCCTTTTGATCAGCCGGGAGTGGAGGCTTACAAGAAAAACATGTTTGCTTTGTTGGGTAAACCCGGATTCGAGAAGGAGACAGCAGAACTTCGTAACAGAATTTGACAGGCACGACTAACTTCACAGAAGGGATAATAATTCCGAAAGGTTCTTTCATTACAATTTTTCGTCACGATTTTCTGTCACGATCCTTTCAATCACCTCCGGAAAATACCGATACTCCAGCTGATGAACCTTTTCAGCCAGGCTTTCCGCCGTATCCCTGGTGTTAACAATGCATTTTGCCTGGAAAATGATCCGCCCTTCGTCGTAATGCTCGTCAACATAATGGATCGTGATTCCTGATTCAGGATCACCGGCAGCAATCACCGCTTCATGAACTTTCATCCCATACATCCCTTTGCCGCCATATTTTGGAAGGAGGGCCGGGTGTATATTGATAATCCTTCCGGGGTAACCGGCAATGACAGGCCCGGGGATAAGCCAAAGAAAACCTGCCAAAACCAGGAAATCGATGTTATACGATTTAAGTGTTACCGCAACATCGTTGGTTTGGTAAAATGCGGACCGGTTGAATATTTCAGCCGGAACACCCAGTTTTTTTGCCCGATTCAGGACAAATGCGGCAGGATTGTTACATAATATGAGGTTGATGGATATGGTGGGATGGCCCGCAAAATATTCTATGATCCGCTGGGCATTGGTTCCGTTCCCGGATGCAAAGATGGCAAGTCGTGGCATGGTGGTATCATTGTTCGTCACAAAAATACAAAAGCCACAGGATATCCTGGCAAACCTAACGGGTAAACATTATAATTCCCTGAATAAAAAGTCAAAAGGCTCCCTGAATTGTTAAAACGACACCCTAACAGAATTGGCAGATAATTCATAATCAATGGTATAAAATTTGCAAATGTTAAAAATTCTTAAATAATGTTGGAGGGAAGAAAGAATATTCTTTTCTTTGCACTCGTTAAACCAAAAAACAATTAACATGTCTGACATTGCAGCAAAAGTAAAAGCTATCATCGTTGATAAGCTTGGTGTAGATGAAAGTGAAGTTACCGTTGAAGCTAGCTTCACCAATGATCTCGGAGCTGACTCACTTGACACCGTTGAACTGATCATGGAATTCGAAAAGGAATTCGATATTGCCATCCCTGACGATCAGGCGGAAAAGATCAGCACCGTTGGCGAAGCCATCGCTTACATCGAGAATAACACCAAATAGGGTCGCCACCATGTTGGTGAAGCCTTTTTTGGATGTTTCTCCCAGATTAATTTAGATGAAATTTAACCCCGCTCCCAGCGGGGTTATCCATTAACCAATGAACCTAAAATTAAAAACGTGGAATTAAGGCGAGTTGTAGTAACTGGTCTTGGAGCACTTACACCGATCGGGAACAATGTCCCGGACTTTTGGAATGCCCTGATCAATGGTGTTAGTGGAGCAGGACCGATCACCCGGTTCGATGCTTCCAAATTTAAAACCCAGATCGCTTGTGAGGTTAAAAACTTCAATGTCGAAAACTATTTTGACCGGAAGGAAGCCAGGAAATATGACCGGTGTTCTCACTTCGGAATCGTTTGTGCTGATGAGGCATTCAAGGATTCAGGAATTGACCTGTCCGCTATCGACCTCGATCGGGTTGGTGTAATTTGGGCCTCAGGCATTGGCGGTTTGGAAACCTTTGCCAGTGAAGTAATTGCTTTTGCACTTGGTGACGGGACTCCGCGGTTTAATCCTTTTTTCATCCCCAAGATGATCTCTGACATTACGGCAGGTCATATATCGATGAAATATGGTTTCCATGGACCAAATTTTGCAACTGTTTCTGCCTGCGCCTCCTCTGCCAACGCCCTTGTTGATGCATTCAACTATATTCGGCTTAACAAGGCCGACGTCTTTATTACCGGCGGTTCTGAGGCGGCAATTACAACAGTTGGGATGGGTGGCTTCAATGCCATGCATGCCGTTTCAACACGCAATGATGATCCCCTCACTGCTTCAAGGCCATATGACAAGGACCGTGACGGTTTTGTGATGGGTGAAGGGGCCGGCGCGCTCGTTTTAGAAGAACTTGATCATGCCATTGCACGGGGAGCAAAAATCTATGGTGAAGTTATCGGCGGAGGATTATCGGCTGACGCTTACCACATGACAGCTCCGCATCCTGAAGGATTGGGCGCCATCCTGTCGATGCGCACTGCCCTTGCTGATGCAGGAATTCAAAAGGAGGTAATCGACCACGTAAACACCCATGGCACCTCAACCCCGGCAGGGGATATTGCTGAACCAAAGGCTATCGTAGGATTGTTCGGTGACCACGCTTACAAGATGAATATCAATTCAACCAAGTCAATGACGGGTCACCTGTTGGGCGCTGCCGGAGCAATTGAATCGATTGCCACATTGCTGGCTGTTAAAAATGACATCGTTCCGCCAACCATCAATCACTTCACCGATGATCCTGATATCGCACCCTTGAATTTTACTTTCAACAAGGCTCAGAAACGGGTTGTGAATTATGCTTTGAGCAACACATTCGGTTTTGGCGGCCACAATGCATCTGTTGTCTTCACGAAATATAAGGGTTAGTGCACTTTGAAGTTCAGACCGTATAAACCGGTTGTTGCTGATTTATCATCCGACAAACAGCTTAAAAATGCGATTAAGAGTATTCTCGGGTACAAACCCGGGAATATTTCATTATACCACCTTGCGTTTCTTCATAAGTCGGCCACCCAGGAAATACACAATGGCATAAAAGTAAACAATGAACGTCTGGAGTTCCTTGGCGATGCCATACTGGATGCCATTGCAGCCGATTATCTTTTCAAGACCTTCCCTACCAAAGATGAGGGTTTCCTTACCGAAATGAGATCGAAAATTGTCAGCCGCGCCACACTGAACCGGCTTTCACAAAAGATGGGGATAGACGAGCTCATCCAACTCGATGGTTCATCTTCGGGCACATTCCGGTCGTTCAAGGGCGATGCATTTGAAGCTCTTATCGGCGCCATATACCTGGATAAGGGCTACGACTTTACCCGAAAGATCATACTGGAGCGGATTATAAAGTACTATTTCAATATGGACGAGCTCGTGAACCAGGAGGTGAATTTTAAGAGTAAAATCATTGAATGGACCCAGCGTGAAAAAAAACAAACACAGTTCATGGTGGTCGATGAAGTCGGCAGTGGGTATAAAAAACAATATATAGTTGAACTACAGATTGATGGAGCACCCATTGCCCGGGGGCAGGATTATTCAATCAAAGGTGCTGAACAAAATGCCGCTGAAAAATCGTGGCAAAAAATAAATGGCGAAACCATTGACCTTTGACCGCAGAATGGTTAACTTTGGTATGAAAAACTAAAGTCTGCCGCGATGGCCAAGAAAATTCTATTTGAAACCAGGTCGGAGCCTGTTCTTTTTACACTTTTCGGTATCTCTTGTCATTTAAAGGATTACAGGCTGACCTTCCTTCTCAATAAAAAGTTGGAACTGGAATTCACCAAGATGGAGGATTTCAATGACTACTCCTTCTACTACTGCCGTGATGAGGATCGTTTCAATACCTATTATTTAATTGGCAACCGCGGCCAGGATACGATCCTGTTTCCCGGGCTGAAACAGACCGATTTTATTCTTTTGGTGGAAGGACCATTTAAAAAAGTTCAGAAAGAAAAGTTGCTGGAAAATATTAGGGCTGTACAGAACGTTTTAACTGCGTTTGAGATTCGATTTGAAACCATTAAAAATTATGAATCGGTTCTAACGGATCTGGAAATTCATATGATGCACATCTTAAGGGAATCGAAAATCAAGTATTCACCATTAAAAAAACAGGAGGAATAGCCATGTTTGAAGAACTGAAAAAGTCAATTGACAAAGGAATTGACTATGCGTTTATGAACGCCGAAAAACTTGCCCAGGCTGCTAAAGATCTGGCAAAGGAAAATAAGTTGACCAAGGAAGAGGCTAAAAAGCTGTATGAGTATCTTTTGAAAAAATCAGAAGAAACCAAAAAGACGGTCGAAGCGGATCTGCATGTTCTGGTTCAAAACACATTGAAAAAGATGAATATCCCATCTCAGGAAGAAATCAGAAAACTTGAGGAGAGGATCAAGAAACTTGAAGGAGCAAAAAAAACAACAGTCAAGGCAAAGCCTGCACCTCAGGTTGTTAAGACATCAAAACCAAAAGCAACCAAAGGAAAATGACCCGGTAATAGGGTTTTATTTTAACAAATAATTTTCCCGTGAAAATATCCAGGATAGGCCTGGCCGTTCATGAAATAGGCCGGGCGCGCGAAATTATCGGTATAATAGTAAAGTATGGCCTGAGTGAATGGGTGACCAATTCGGGCCTGGGTAAATTACTCGTATCGAAGAAGCGTCTGGCCAGGATTGAACGCTATAACCAATGGGAACGTATCCGGATGGCAGTGGAGGAGTTGGGGCCTACTTTCATTAAATTCGGGCAAATATTGGCCGATCGTCCCGACATTGTACCAATGGAATTGCGCGAGGAGCTTAAAAAACTTCAGGATGAGGCCCAGCCGATGCCGGATGAACTGGCAATTCAGGAGATAGAGAAGGAACTTGGCCGTCCGATCGGAGAGATTTTCAGGGATTTTGACAAGAGCAGGCTCGCTTCAGCATCCATGGCTCAAACTTACCGTGCATTATTACTCAACGGAGATGAGGTTTGCGTAAAGATCCAACGGCCGGGAATCGATAAAAAGATTGAACTCGATCTCAACCTGATGAATTTTTTTGCCGCCAGGATGCAACGGAACAACCCCGACATGGAGGCCATCAATCTGACCGGCGTGATAAGGGAGTTCGGGAAAACCATCAGGAAAGAGCTTGATTTTCGCAATGAAGCAGCCAATGTGGTGAGGTTTGCCCATTGCTTCAAAAACGATCCGGATATTGTTGTACCTAAGGTTTATTCGGAGTATACTTCAAAACGGATACTGGTTGAAGAGTTCATCAATGGTATTAAAATCCGTGATCTTGAAACACTGCTCAAATCGGGGAATGATCCGCGTGTCATTGCACAAAAGTCGGTGAGACTGGTTTTCGATCAGATTTTCACCCATGGATTTTTTCATGCTGATCCACATCCGGGAAATATTTTTGTCATGCAGGGGGATATCATCTCCTTTATTGATTTTGGCATGATGGGGACGCTGCGGCCTGCGCACCTGCAGTTCCTGGGAAAATATGTGCTCGGATATCTTCACCGTGACGCACATGCCATGGCGGAAGCCCTGCTACTGATTTCAGGTAAACGTAATTTTACCCGGTTTAAAGATCTTGAATTCCAGATCAGCGATATGCTGGCGCATTATAAATACCTCAGTATCGATGAAATGGATTTCAGCAAGATCATGAATGAATCGGTTGATATACTGGTTCATTATGGTTTACGGATCCCGGCTGATATTTATCTTTTAGTTAAGGCGCTGATGGCCATTGAACGCGTTGCCGTGCTGCTTCATCCGGGCATTGATTTTGCTCAGGAAATGCGCCCATATGCACTTGAACTTATGGCCAGGCAGTATAATCCAAAAGTGATCGCCAAGGAGATTTTCGATTCACTGATGGATTATTATAAACTTATCAAAGAATTGCCTTCCGATCTCAATGAAATTATTTATAAGATAAAAGAAGGGCGCTTTAAAACACAGATTGAGGTGAAAGGGCTTGAACCACTGGTCGATCATATCGACAGTGCCAGCAACCGGGTCGCGTTGGCCATCGTTCTGGCAGCGCTTATCATCGGGGCCTCCATCATTTCGCAATGGGATCAAATCAGATGGATTGGGGGTATTGTGTTTATATTGGCAGGGATCCTGGGATTCTGGCTGATTGTAAAACTGTTCAAAAGGAACAAGTTTTAAAGCGCTCCGGTAAACTGCTTTAAAAACCTCACATCATTCTCAAAGAATAACCGCAAATCCCTGATCTGGTATTTCAGCATGGTTATGCGTTCGATGCCCATCCCGAATGCAAATCCGGTATAGGTTTGGCTGTCGATACCGCAATTTTCCAATACATTGGGATCAACCATGCCACATCCAAGTATTTCGACCCAACCTGTATATTTACAGATGTTGCAGCCTTTGCCTCCGCAGATGTTGCAGCTCACATCCATCTCCCCCGATGGTTCGGTAAATGGAAAATAGGAGGGACGGAGTCTGATTTTTGTTTGTTCCCCGAACATCTCTTTGGCAAAGTACATCAATGATTGTTTCAGGTCGGCAAAGGAGACATTTTTGTCAATGTAAAGACCTTCAACCTGGTGAAAGATACAGTGTGCACGTGCAGAAATGGCTTCATTCCTGAAAACCCTCCCGGGAAAAATCATCCGGATAGGCGGCTTCCGCGATTCCATGGTACGGATCTGTGCCGATGAAGTATGCGTGCGCAGCAAAATATCAGGGTTCTCTTCAATGAAGAAGGTATCCTGCATATCCCTGGCGGGGTGATTGGCTTCAAAATTAAGGGCGGAAAAATTATGCCAGTCATCCTCAATCTCAGGTCCATCGGCTACGGTAAATCCGATCCTGCCAAAGATGCCGATGATCTGGTTGCGCACGATCGACAGTGGGTGCCGGGTGCCGGGTTCCATGTTATCAGCCGGACGGGTGAGGTCAACTGAGAAAACATTGGTTTCCTCAGTTGCACCAAATTCCGTTTTCAGTTCGTCAAGCCGTTGTTGCGCTTTGTTTTTCAGTTCGTTGAGCAGCTGGCCAACTTCCCGTTTTTTCTCTGAAGGTACGCTTTTAAAATCATCGAACAGCGCCGAAACAAGTCCCTTTTTGCTGAGGTATTTCAGGCGCAGCTGTTCAACCTCATCAAGGCTGACTGCCTTCAAAGCACCAATTTCGGCAATAAGCTGTTCAATACGTTCTTTCATGATTTTTGTTTACTACTATTTAACGATCTTCACCGTCATTTTTACATCTTTCACCGGACGGTCTGAACCATCTTTCTGAACTGCTGCGATCTTGTCTATCACATCGAGCCCTTCGGTAATCTCGCCGTAAACAGTATATTGTGTGTCGAGGAATGGCACACCTCCAATTGTTTCGTAAACTGTCTTCTGTTCAGCAGTATAATTTGCACCAAGCTGGACAGCCGGAACTTTTTTACCCTGGACGATATAGAATTGTGATCCGGATGATGCTTTGGTCGGATTACCCTGGTCACCCATACGGGCAGCGGCAAGCGCTCCTTTTTTATGAATGAAATTTTTATTGAATTCTGCAGGTACCGTATAACCTGGACCACCCGATCCCAATTGCTGGCCGGGTTTGGCGTTCTTGGAATCAGGGTCGCCACCCTGGATCATAAAACCACTGATGACACGATGGAATAATGTACCATCATAAAAGCCGGATTCGGCAAGTTTTACAAAATTATCGCGGTGCTTGGGGGTCTCATTGTAGAGAATGCCTTTCATGTCACCATAATCGGTATGAATTACAAATTTTACCACTTTCTTGTCGGTTTTAGTTTGAGACACTGAGGTTAAATTGAAGATAAAAACTGTCGCCAGTAAGATTAAAAGGATCTTTTTCATAAGTCTATAATTTTTGAGTAGGCAAAAATACAAAAAATATTGAGATTTGGGGATGCGAGGAAGCAGGGATGTGGGGATTTGAAGATTTAGTGATGTACGGATTTGAAGATTTGAAGATTTGAAAATTTGGGGATGTGACATGAAGAATATTAATTTTCAAATTTTCAAATTCTCAAATTATTTTTGTTTTTTCGATATAGCATCGGCGGCAAAGTGGTTCATAAGATTCCATTTCACCCAGCATCACCAGGTGGTCATCCTTGACGATACGGTGGGTAAATTGTGCCAGATCGCCGCAACTCATGCACACGGCGTGAACCTTGGTGACATCTTCGGCAATGGCGATCAGGGCCGGCATAGGTCCAAAGGGTTTTCCAAGGTAATCCATGTCAAGTCCGGCCACAATGACACGGATGCCACTGCTGGCAAGCTGATTGCATACAGCCGGCAGTTCGTTGTCGAAGAACTGGGCCTCGTCGATGCCAACCACATTCACATCGTTGGTGAGCAGCAGGATTTGGGATGCCGATTGCACCGGTGTGGATAGGATGGCATTTTCATCGTGAGAAACAACGTTGAACTCATCGTAGCGTTTATCGACCTCCGGCTTGAAAATCTCGACTTTTTGCCTGGCTATTTTTGCACGCTTCAACCTGCGGATTAATTCTTCGGTTTTTCCGGAAAACATTGAACCACAAATCACCTCGATCCATCCCAGGCGGTTCACCGGATTATTTTTTTCAATCTGCATTTAAGGAGGTTAATATTTTGTATTTTTATGGCTGGATTTGATACAAAAGTAAAAATTTCCGGCGTTCAGGAAAAAATAAAATCATGAATAAAGAGCTTATCAAAAACGAGCTGCAATGGTTGCTCGAAGCGATCAATGAGCAATATGATGCCATTCAGGGTTACAATGATAGAATTCCTCATATTGAATTTGATATCCTGATGGAAAATGTACGGAAATTTTACGAGAATATGCTGTTGCTGCAGCGATTGAATGATCCTCTTTTCGCCTTTGAGAAGATCGTCAAACCCAGGGATATCAGGACCTTTCAGCAGCCGGAAGCAGCCCATTCAGAAAGGGTGAAGGAAACTTCACTGCGTGAGAAAAAAGTCCCGGATCCTTCCGTGGAATCAATTCCACCTGTACATGAATCTATTGCCAGACCTGATTTTCCTGAAGCCAGACCATTTGTCGAACAGGTTACGCCAGTTGCTGAACCGGTTAATAAACCGGTTGTGCCAGCAGCTGAGCCGGTTAATAAGCAGAGTGTGCAAGTTGCTGAACCGATTAATAAAGCGGTTGTGCCAGCAACTGAGCCGGTTAATAAACAGAGTATGCAAGTTGCTGAACCGGTTTATAAACCGGTTGCGTCCGGTATTACTGCAAAATTTGAACAGCCCGCTCCCTTCAAGCCTGCTGGCCCGGTGCGGCATGAACCTCCCGCAATTCCAAAGAAACCAGTCAGGTCACTAGAAATTGATCTCTTCGCCGCCGAGGAACCTACCTTCAGCATCAAGTTAAAAGATGCCAGGGAAAAAACCTTTAGTCCAAAAATCCCCTCCGAACGAATCGATAATCTTAAGAGCGCCATCAGCATCAATGAAAAGTTTATTTTCATCAATGAGCTTTTTGAGGGAAACCTGCGCGAATACAATGAAACAATTGAAACTTTGAATGGGTTCAAAAATCTCGAACAGGCTGCCGATTTTCTTGACCTGATGCGGAAGAAAAATTTCTGGGACACAGGTTCAAATGCATTTAAAAAGCTGAAAGAACTGGTGGAGCGGCGATTTTGAATAATGAAAACCTGTGTTGATGAGAAAAGCCTTAAAAATTGCTTCGGTCATCATTTTGGCCTTTTTGATAACGCTGATCCTTTTCCCCTATTTTTTCAGGGACAGGATTAAGGAGGAGGTGAAAAACCTTGCCAATAGGAAACTCAACAGCGAGTTGAATTTCACCGATATGCAGGTTTCATTTTTCAGCCATTTTCCCCATCTTTCGCTTACCCTCACCGACTTTGTCCTAAAATCATCATCCCCTTTTGATAAGGACACGCTCATTGGCGCCAGAGAGGTCTCGTTTGGTGTGAATGTGAAAAGTCTTTTCGGAAATACGATCCTGATAACACGCGTTTACCTGAATGAGGCAAGGATCAACATTCTTTACAACGAAGCCGGAACTGCCAATTACAATGTTTACCTGCCCGAAGATTCAACAGCCGTTGCCACCGATACATCCTCTTCACCGGGAGCAGACCTGAATATTGAACACATCACCTTTAAAAATTGCCGGGTTATCTATGCCGATCCTGCGATTCCGGTTGAGGTTACGGCCCATGGACTTAATTATTCGGGAACATCAAAACTTACTGGCAATATATTTGATCTCGTCTCCAAAGTGACGATCGATTCACTGGATTTGGTTTACAATCATCAAAAATACCTTGATGCCAAACCACTCACGGCCGAACTGTCGACCAAGGTAAATACGAAGGAGCTGTCCATCAATTTTGAAAAAAATGATCTCAGGATCAAGGATATCCCTATACAGTTCCATGGAAAATTTAACTTTGAAAAGGAAGGATACCAGCTGAACCTGAACTTCTTATCCGTTATGGAGAAGGAATTTCTAAGTGCACGGTTTAAGGTGAAGCAAAGCACCAATCCATGGATTTTTGCCAAAATCAATGCCAGCATCGATCTCGGAAAATGGGCCAGGGCCCTGGATGTGAGATCAGCAGAAGTAAGGGGTTTCTATGATCTCAACCTGACCGCTGATGGATATTATATCACCGGGCCAGTAAAAAGAGGCATCCGGAATGAAACCGATACAGTAATCCTCAGCATTCCGAAGTTTACCTTGATGACAAAACTCACCGGGGGATATTTAAAATTCAAATCGCTGCCGCAAGCCTTGAACAACTTGAATTTTTCACTGAATGCCTCCTGTCCTGACCACGATTATCATCATATCAATCTTCAGTTTGAAAATCTGAAGGCTGAATTCCTGAAAAATAAGATAGCGGGTTATTTCAGGATTGATGCCCTCAGGGATATTCCGGTTGATGCCAACATCACTGCCGGTTGTAACCTGGCTGAGCTGCGTCAGGTCCTCCCGATGGACAGTATCGATCTATCCGGGATGCTGGATCTCGATGTGAAGGTGAAGGGGAAATATAACCCGGAAAAAAAGTTGTTTCCCATCACTACGGCACGCATCAGCCTGAAGGAGGGTTCGCTGAAAACGAAATATTATCCCGGGCCTTTGGAAAGAATAGCGGTATTGGCCGAAGTGACAAACAGCACCGGTACGATGAAGGATCTTAAGGTTAAAATTCAGCCGCTGACCTTCCTGTTCGAAGGAAAGCCATTCACCCTGAACGCCAGCCTGGAGAATTTTGACGACATGCATTACATGGTTCAGTCGCAGGGGGTGATTGACCTGGGCAGGATTTACAAGGTTTTTTCACAAGAGGGGCTTGCCCTGGATGGCCACATCGAAACGAACCTTTCACTCAACGGGAGGCAAAGTGATGCCATCGCAGGAAGGCTTGAAAAACTCAGGAACAGTGGAACCCTGAATCTGAGGAATATTGCGTTGACATCGGTGAATTATCCAAGTCCATTTATCATCAGGACAGGGGATTTCAAGTTTGACCAGGATAAAATCTGGTTCAAAAATTTCCTTGCCACCTATGGCAGATCAGATTTCCGGCTCAAGGGTTTCCTTCAGAATGCCATAAGCTACATGCTTGCACAGGGACGAACCCTAAAAGGGAACTTCGAACTGAAATCAGACTTTATCGATGTTGACGAATTTATGGTATTTGCCCCGGCCGATGAAAATGGCTCCGCAGGAAAACCAGTTTCAGTTTCCAAATCCCCGGGAGCTGAAAAAACCGGCGTAATCCTACTTCCCCGTGATCTTGATATCGATTTCGATGCGGATGTCAAGCGAACTTCTTTCGAGGGACTTGAGATCAGGGATCTCAAGGGAGGGATCGACCTGAAGGAAGGTATTCTGGTACTGAATGAAACCAGCTTTAACCTGATCGATTGTAAAGTGGCCATGGATGCCACCTATGGAAGTGTTAATCCCGAAAAGGGGTTCTTTGAATTTCATATCAGGGCAGAGAATTTTGATATCAGACGTGCCTACAACGAAGTTGCCATGATCCGCGAAATGGCCCCGTCGGCGGGCAAAGCCGAAGGTATCGTGTCGCTCGATTACACTGTAAAGGGGATGCTCAATGCAGAGATGTTCCCGATTATGCCTTCGCTTGAAGGGGGCGGTGTGTTTTCGCTCAAAAAGATCAAGGTGTCTGGGCTCAAACTTTTCAACGACATCAGCAAGGGGACACAAAAGGAGGGAATAAGCAATCCCGACCTTTCAAAAGTGGATATAAAATCAACGATCGACAATAATACCATCACACTGGAACAATTCAAATTCAAGGTAAAGGGTATACGTGTAAGAATTTCGGGAACCACTACTTTCGACAGCAAGTTGAATCTAAAGGTCAGGCTTGGGTTAGGCCCCTTTGGAATTATCGGCATTCCGATGAAAATCACCGGAACGATGGAGGAGGTGAAGATCAGGTATGGTCGCGGAAAAGACTCCGAAGATATCCCTGATTCGGAATATACAGATGAACTGCCAAAAGAGATGCTCGACCGCATCAAGAACGCCAAGGATGATGCAGACGATGAGGAACCGGAACCCCCGAAATGATTGGTCACACGAGAGTTGTTGTAATTTGCTATGGGTTTTCGACCTGATCAAGTATTTCCAGGACCATTTCAGTCGACTCAGCTGTAACAAGTTTCATCCGCCACGACTTGAAATTGGGGATTCCCCGGAAATAGCCGCTGTAAAGTTTGCGTATTTCAAACAAGGTAGCGCGTTCGCCTTTGTAAGGAATTGATGCTTCAAGGTGCTGACGGACAACGGAAACTCGCTCGACGATGGATGGTACCGGAGGAATGGAATGATCCTTTAACCACGACTTGATTTCCCTGAATATCCAGGGATTTCCGGTAGCGGCCCGGCCGATCAGGATTCCGTCGACTCCATGGCGGTTTTTCATCTCTTCGGCTTTTGGGCCGGAATCAATGTCGCCGTTTCCGAAAACCGGGATCTTCATATGAGAATTGTTCTTCACTTCGCCGATCAGCGTCCAGTCGGCCTCACCCCCATAAAGCTGGGCACGGGTGCGACCATGGATGGCGATGGCGCTGATGCCCACATCCTGTAACCTTTCGGCGATATTTACAATATCTTTATGCTCCTCATCCCATCCAAGTCGTGTTTTAACCGTCACAGGCAACCTTGTCGACCGCACCACTGCTTCAGTCATGCAGATCATCTTGGGAATATCCTGAAGTAAAGCAGCACCGCCACCTTTCATCACGATTTTTCGAACCGGACAGCCAAAATTGAGGTCGATGAAGTCGGGGCCGGCTGCTTCCGCCACTTCAGCGGCTTTCATCATCGATTCGACATTGTCGCCAAATATCTGTATGCCGATGGGACGCTCTTGCGGTTCAAAACGCATCTTGTTGCTGCTCTTCACTGCATCCCTGATCAAACCTTCGGCAGCGATGAATTCGGTGACCAGTACATCAGCACCATATTGCTTGCATATGACACGGAACGGGGAATCGGTGACATCCTCCATGGGTGCGAGAAATAGCGGAAAACTGCCTAAATCGATATTTCCGATCTTTGCCAAATTGTGCTAATTTAGCCGCAAAAATAGCCAAAATCCGTGGATTTACAGAAGCCCCCCATCCTTGAAAGCCTGACTCCCTTCACAAGAATCCTTTTTTCCGTGTTGCTTGTGATCACCAGTTTTGCCATCACATTTTTATTGGGCATGATGCTGGCCAAGCCTCTTTTCGGCACCGGGATGATGGATATCATGAACTCACTTTCCGATTTCGGGAATCCTGACTCCCTCCGGTTGTTACAATACTTCCAGGTAATCCAGTCTTTCGGGCTCTTTATCTTTCCGGCACTCTTAGCAGGGTATTTTTTCGGTAACAGCAGTCCCCGGTACCTGAGCCTCAACAAATCTCCGAAGTGGCCGGTATATCTATTTACCCTCATATTGATCATGGCCTCCCTGCCACTGATCAACTGGATGGTTTCGGTAAATGACATGATGAAATTACCGGATGCCCTCAGTGAATTGGAGGATTGGATGCGGGATGCCGAAGCGCAGGCTGCAAAGCTGACTGAAGCCTTCATGGCAATGCCCACCATGGGCAGTTTCCTGTTCAACATGCTGATGATTGCCGTACTTCCCGCCATCGGGGAGGAGATCATGTTCAGGGGATTGATCCAGCGTTTGCTGAAGGAGTGGTTGGGCAACATCCATATTGCCATCTTTATTTCTGCCCTCCTGTTTTCGGCCATGCATATGCAGTTTTACGGATTTCTTCCTCGGATGTTGTTGGGGATGGTTTTTGGATACCTCTTTTACTGGACCGGATCACTTTGGATCCCGATATTCGCACACTTTATTCAGAACGGAATGGTTGTGGTGGTAACCTATCTTGGCCAGCAGGGCATCATTGGCGGAGACTATGAAAACTTCGGAACATCCGGCAATGTAGTGGTCATCCTCCTAAGCCTGGTTATCTCTTCCGTCATTCTTTTCATCATAAGAAAACGCCGGTGACAGGAATTAATATATTTGTATATATTTTCCCTTGATGGAACAGCTCTTCAAAGACCTTCCCGGCAGCCGACTCTGCCCCTTTGATATCATTCTGTTGGCTCTTTATACCCTCATTTGCCTGGGCATCGGGCTGCATGCTTCGCGCAGGAAAACCGATTCCGATTTTATGATCGCCGGCCGCAAAATCGGGCTCATTGGATTTGTAACCTCCGTGGTGGCCAGTTTCATCGGCGGTGCAGCGCTGGTTGCTTATACGGCATATGTTTACCGTTTCGGCATTTCGGCCATCGCTGTTTTTCTGGGAACGGCCATCGGGTTTATCGTTTTTATTCCGTATGCCCTGAAGCTTAGAAAATTCAGCGGGAAAAAGGAGTTTTACACATTAAGCGACTGGTTGAATTTCAAACTGGGAAAAACTGTGGGTCTCACTTCGGCTGTGATTCTGATGATAGTCTATTCGGGAATGCTGCTTAATCAGTTCATCGCCGGCAGCAGCATTCTGGCGAACATTAGTGGTTGGTCATACGAAACCGGGTTGCTTCTTTCAAGCATTGTCATTGCAAGCTATCTGATGGCTGGAGGTTTCCGGAGTGTGATCCGTACCGATGTTTTTCAATACATGGTGATCCTTGTGATGATGGTGCTGCTGGGGGTGGTGATGATAGGCGACAGGCGTTCCTTTGCCATGGAGCTGGTTGATTTTTCGCGCATGGATGCAGGAATGACCATAGCCTTTACCGCGTTTGGCGTACTGATCATTTTTCAGTCGGCCGAGTACTGGCAGCGTGTGTATGGTGCCAGGTCGAACAGTGTCGTTAAGTCCGGGCTCATCGGATCGGCCGTTTTTACGGTACTTACTGGCATCGCGATAACCATGGTGGGTCTTTCGGCTCATGTCCACCTTCATGGCATCGATGCCAAGGATGCTTTCGCCGAAGGACTGACACTCCTGATGCCCGACAAATTGTTAGGCGCCGCACTGATACTGATATTTGCAGCGATCATGAGTTCGGCCGATACGCAGATCTTTGTGCTGGCTTCGTCGGTAGCGGTTGACTGGGTTGATAAACTATCCGGAAAAAAATCTGACAGCAAACGCCGCATGCAGATCACGAAAATGGGGATTTTAGGTTTTACCGGGCTTAGCTTTATCGGCGCATGGTTTCTTCGTGACCTGGTTGCGATCATTATTTTCATCACAGGGGTGGGATTTACCATTATACCGGCAGCGGTGGCCTCTTTTCACTGGAAAATCACTCCAAAGGCTGCCATGGCCAGCTTTATCAGCGGATCGGCCTATGTTTTCATCTTGTTGGGGATTGCCGCTTATCAGCCGGATCCGTTTGAATTCTTTAAATCCAAGGCCGATCTGGCAATTCTTTCGATCGTAGTTTCCACGGTTTTTCTACTCCTGTTCCAGTTATTCCGGAAAAAACAAAAAAGTTAGCCATGCGAAAAGCAACACTCCTGTTTGCCCTGCTGATCCTCTTTAACATTCCGGATCTTTTTTCCCAGGCCGATTCGTCGATGTTCCCGGTGAAAGAGAAAAGAAAAACAGGCTGGACATGGGCAGGGTTGCCGGTGGTTGCTTACGATGCCGACCAGGGATTTCAGCTGGGGGCACTTGGGCAGGTTTTTTATTATGGCGATGGCAGTACCTACCCGGAGTACAAACATACCATTTATGCCGAGTGTTCCTGGTTCACCAAGGGCAGCGCCGTGTACCAGCTTTTTTACGATTCAAAGTATCTTATTCCCGGAAAAATAAGGGTTACAGCCGATCTGGACTATCTTACAGAAAGGGCGCTGGATTTCTATGGATTCAACGGGGCTGAGGCTAACTACATTGCATCTCTTACCCAAACGGGATCAGATGATTACCTGTCGCGCGTTTTCTACAAGCATGAACGTAAGATGCTGCGGGTCATGGCCGACTTCCAGGGGCCCATCCTGGGGCAAAAACTCCGTTGGCTTGCAGGTATCAATGTTATTGGTATAAGTACGGGAACGGTTGACATTGACAGGATCAACAAGGGCAAAAAGGAGGAGAACAAATTACCGGATACGGCATTGCTGTATGATCATTACGTTAATTATGGCCTGATTCGGCCAGAGGAAAAGAATGGCGGAACAACCATTTACCTCAAAACCGGGTTGGTCTTTGATACCCGCGATAATGAAGCTGCGCCCAACAGCGGTTTGTGGTCCGAGATAATGCTGCTGAGCGCTCCCACATTCCTTGGAAACAACCCGTATGCATTTGTAAAGCTTGCCATCACCCAGCGGCAGTACATCCCCCTGGTGAAGAGAAGACTTATTGCCGCTTACCAGCTGAGCTACCAGGGTACCCTTGGCGGAACAACACCTTACTATATCATGCCCTACATTTACAGTTCCTATTCTCTTACTACCAAGCCCGACGGACTCGGGGGGGCCAGGACTATCCGGGGTATATTGCGGAACCGCATCGTTGGTGATGGGATTGCCTTTGGAAATGTGGAACTTCGATGGAAGTTTTTCAAATCTGTTGTGCTGAAACAGAACCTCTATCTTGGTCTTACTGCATTCCTGGATGGCGGCATGGTTGTGCAGGATCATAAAATCTATATCAACACCATCCCCGAAAACGAGCAGTCATTTTATTTCAATGAAAGCGCCGATCGCCTTCATTTGGCTACCGGTCTTGGATTAAGGATCGCCATTAACGATAATTTCATCATCGCGGTCGATTATGGCATTGCGATGGACAAACAGGACGGGGCCAGTGGCCTGTATATCGGGATCGGGAATATCTTTTAACCTGCATTTTTGCATAATCTATCCTAACGACCCGGGTGGCACATTCCCGGTTTTTTCATAACTTTGTAAAAATATTGTGCTGTCCACCTTCGAAAAAATTTGGAATCCTTCCGGAAAACTTCACCAGGTATTACGCTACCTGGCGCTTGGGATTGTTGTATTTATTTTACTGACTTTTATTTTCCGCACTCCGATGGCAGCATGGTACCTGCATCACCGGATCGGGCATTTTAACAAAACAAATCAGGCTACATTAAAGATTTCCGGTGTCAGGATACATGGTCTTGCCTCCATTCTGGTAACCGGGATCAGCCTGAAACCCCATCAAGGGGATACGTTGCTGAAGATCGACTCTGCATTTGCCGCCATCGGGATCCTGAAGCTGTTTGCCGGCCGTCTAGCTATCCATGATGTGAAGCTGATCAATACATCTGTGGTACTTGAACGTCACGACAGCACATCCAACTACAGGTTTTTACTCCAGGGACCCAAAAAATCGTCAGATACTACGGGGGGTCCCGTCAATTTTGCTACGGCGGCGGACCGGATGATGGGTTTTGTTTTCGACAAGATCCCGCTGGCCCTCGATATCCGGAATTTCAGCCTTTCGACAATTACAGATTATCACCAGGTTGGTTTTTACATCGGGCGGCTCAACCTGTCAAACCACTATTTCCGGACGACACTGGAAGTTACTGAAGACAGTACACTTTCGCGCTGGACTTTGGCCGGGAAAATGGATAATCACAACCGGTTGGCCGAATTCCGGCTATACACAGCTGATACTGCAAAAGTTGCAATTCCATACATCAATCACAAATGGAATGCAGTCATTGATTTTGATACCTTGTCGTTCAGTATCGCTGAACAGGTTGATGAAGACGACCTTACCCAGATCAAAGGTTTTGCCTCCATCCTTGGCCTGCGGGTTGATCACCGGAGAATTGCCGCCCAACCAGTGATGTTTGAAAAATTATCCCTGGAATATTTGTTGAATATCGGATCAGATTTTGCAGAACTGGACAGTGCCACCCGCGTTACCTTCAACAAGATTGATTTTCATCCCTATCTGCGCTACCGGCCTCATCCGGGGAAACAGGTAACCCTCAGCATTCACAAATCTCCATTTCCGGCGCAGGATCTTTTCTCCTCCTTCCCGGAAGGTTTGTTCTCCAATCTCGATGGTATCAGGGTCAGAGGAAGTCTATCATGGTTTCTTGAATTTTTTGTTGACCTGGATAATCCTGATTCCCTGCGTTTTGAAACCTCACTGAACCGGCATCAGTTCAGTGTTTTATCATACGGGAATGGCGATTTTACAAAAATTAACGGATCGTTTCTATATACTGCTTATGACCGTGATATCCCGGTAAGAACATTTATGATTGGTCCTGAGAACCCTGATTTCAGGCCGCTTGACCGCATTTCTCCTTATCTGCAGTCGGCTGTGCTTACCTCCGAAGACGGAAGCTTTTTTCAACACCGCGGCTTTCTGCCCGATGCTTTCCGTGAGTCGATTATTACCAACATCAAAGAACGGCGGTTCGCACGCGGGGGCAGTACCATCAGCATGCAACTGGTCAAGAATGTTTTTCTCAGCCGCAATAAAACCGTTGCACGTAAACTGGAGGAGGCAATGATTGTATGGCTCATCGAAAACCAGGGATTAAGCACCAAGGAGCGGATGTTCGAGGTTTATCTCAACCTCATTGAATGGGGGCCGCTGATCTATGGGGCCAATGAAGCATCGCGTTATTACTTCAATAAGGATGCCTCCAAACTCACCCTGGCCGAAGCCATTTTCATGTCGTCGATCATTCCCAGGCCCAAGTGGTTTAAATATTCCTTTGATGGTGACGGGCACCTGCGTGAATCTAATGCCGGCTTTTACAGCCTGGTTGCCGGAAAAATGCTGCATAAAGGCTGGATCAGCCAGGCTGATGCCGATAAACTCATTCCCGACGTTGAACTGAAGGGTCCAGCAAAATTAATGTTGAAGCAAACCCAGGAAGCTGGCATTTCGGAGCTGGCTCAATAGCCGAAGTATACTAGAGTTTGATATAGAGTGTGGAGGTATAGGTCGTGGTTTGAATCTCGAATTTTATCTTTGTTGGGCATTCCGATGCTGCAATTGCCTGGTTGTTATCATTAAAGCCATAAGTGATCATGTTGTTCCTTGTCCCTGACAGCTGCAGCATCATCGTTCCGGAACAGGGGTAACCGGTGCAGGCCTCCTTGTATATGACAGCATCGTTTATCTGGCCCAGGAATGGGGTACCAGTACGACCGTTGCCCCAGTATACAAGATAATTGATTCCTCCATAAGCACCGATCCCTGTTGCATTAATGATCATGTTCCCCATGGCCCCTGTAAAGACCCGTTGCCTTGACATTTCCCATTTTTGTGTCTGGTTGTTGCCAAAGGTGATCGCAATGGATCCTATACCTTTCTGAATAACCTTGCCCACATCATTGCCTAATTCACTGAGCCGGCCTCCAAGGGTATTTTCATAGATTATTTTACCATTCAGGATCACTGATTCGCCGGTTGAGAGGCGGGTCATATTGTAATTATTCAAAATCATCACCACCTTATTCCCTGGTTCACTCCATTTTTGGCCGTATGCCTGTTTAATCACCATTTTCCCTGTACGCATACATGTACCGTTGCAGTTGTTCCCACTAAAAGTGATGTTATGAAAGAGCGTATCCCCGACCAATGTAACACTGTCAGTTGTATTACATGGCAATGAGTTTCCCGATTTAAATCCGCCGTCATCAAGGACCAGATTCATTGCATCCCATGTGTCGTCAACGGCAGCATCTACACTCAGTTCGTCTTTGACAAGTTGCTCGATGGACGAGGCTTCGCTTGCGGTAGTGTCTAACTCGTTTTTAATGCATCCGCTAAGAACACCTGCCAACACGGCCAAAATAAATATCAGAAAATATGGAGTTTTCAGCGTTTTCATAAAGACAGGTTTAGTGATTTTAATTCCAGGAGACAAAAATACCATCAAAATGGTTGCACAGGCAAAAATATTTTGGTTAAAAATGCTACTTTTGCCTTTGCAAATCTGCCATAATTCAGTTTATACTTCGGCCATTTGAATTTGCAAATAAAATCGAACTCAAATGCTCAGCAAATCTGCAGCTAACCATGATTGCTTTCGCAATCCTGACAAGCTGCAGTATAATATTCAAGCCATTGCGAAAGATATTAATCATCATAGCAGCGCTGTTCCTTGTCTCACTCTCTTCGTCAGGGCAGGATAATGCCTCCTATTATCAGGACAAGCAGCAGAAAAAAAATCCAAAGCGAGACTGGAAAGGATCGGATGAAGAGGAGAAGGATACGGTTCTTCACCGGGTGGAACTAGGCATTAATTTTGGCGCCTATTTCCCGAACAAATATTCAGCCAATTATTACAACGGCACCCCGGGGAATGTCAACAATGTGAATTACGTCATGTCCAACACTTACTGGTACCGGGATATCAAACTTGCATTGGGGTCGGTTGATACGGTCCTCGTTGATGGGTATCCGACAGACATGCATTACAATGTGGCCTTCACCGGAGGATTGTTTTTAAGGCTTAATCTGAATCGCTGGAACGGCATTTTCCTGCAGGCCAATTATACCCAGCTGCGCGCTGAAGATGTTGTCACCCTTGAAGTGGATCCGGATCCCTATTCTCTGAAATTCCCGGATATGAGGTTAACTCCGATTGTTGGGAGAGAAGGCCGGGTACTGATCGATTTTGGGTATCAGTTGTCGATACCGATGAAATCAAAAATCAACATTTTCATCCAGGCGGGGGCAACCATGTGCTATACACAGGTCATCCGGTCTGTTTTTGTGCCTGCAGGGACTGAGTACAGCCTGATCAATATATACGGTGACAACATTTACGTCCCCAATACAAACATGCAAACCATCAACATAAACCAGAATGCCTTTGGCTTCGGAGGTTACCTGGGTGTTGGCGCAGGCATACCGTTAACCGATATGTTTGGGATTGAACCGGGTTTCTTTACGCATTATTATCCTGCCAATCTGCAGGGCTACCCCGATTTTAAACCTTCCTTCGGTCTCTATCTCCGCATTATGCTGTACTTTGGCAAGACCGGAGATGATTAATTGACCTCAGGTTAATAATTCTCTTCGCGCATTTGCATATATGCCTTTGGATGCAGGCAGGCCGGACAATTTTCCATGGCTTTAACCGATTCATAAACGTATCCGCAGTTGAGGCATTTCCACCAAACCTTACCATCTTTCATGAATACCTTATCCTCTGAAACGTTCTGCAGCAGTTTTAAATATCGCCGTTCATGCTCGGCCTCTACTTTTGCAATCATCTTGAAAGCAGTGGCTACGTCAATAAAACCCTCTTCTTTGGCAACCTCTGCGAAATGTGGATACAATTCCTCCCATTCTTCATGTTCGCCTTCAGCGGCTGCCTTCAGATTTTCCATGGTGGTCCCGATAATACCTGCCGGATAGGAGGCAGTGATTTCGGTCATCCCGCCTTCAAGAAATTTAAAAAACCTCTTTGCATGCTCCTTTTCCTGGTTTGAAGTCTCCATGAATATGGCTGCAATTTGTTCATAGCCCTCTTTTTTAGCCACACTGGCAAAAAATTCATAACGGTTGCGGGCCTGTGATTCACCTGCAAATGATTTCAGCAGGTTTTGCTCTGTTTGAGTGCCTTTAAGTGATTTTGTCATGGTTTTATATGTTTTAGGAATGATTTCCAAAAATTCTTCTTTTCCCTATCCCCTGATAGATCAATTCCAGCCGGGGGACAGATCTGCTGATTTTTTTTTAAAATTACCAATTATTTTGATACAATACTTTGGCGTCGGTTAATTTTCAAAGAGCATATGACATCCAGCATCCAGCATCATGTAAATTTCGCACATGGATAATTTTAAATTTTTGCAATCTTTAGTTTATCCTACCTTTGCGATGCCCAATAGAAATCAATGCCTGTCAACTCTTTTTTTTTCATCAGTTTAAACACGGGTATTCTGTTATCAGAATTTATTCAATAAACCCTTAATTCTAAGATACCAATGACCAGGAAATATGCCATCGGAACCGATATCGGGGGGAGCCATATCAGTTGTGCCCTGATTGAAATAGATAAAGAACAGATTGTACTGGGTAGTCATTCCAATAAGGAAGTTGACAACAAAGCACCGGCTGAGGTGATACTGGCGGCCTGGGCAGAAGCATTGCGCCTTTCCATGGATGGAATCGACCATCGGGAACTTGCAGGAATCGGATTTGCGATGCCCGGTCCATTCGATTATCCCAATGGAATAGCCTTGTTCACCCCCGAGGTGGTCAAGTATCAAAACCTGTATGGAATTGATGTGGCATCAAGGCTCAGGGAACTGCTGGACCTTCCCGAGGAATGCAGTCTGCGGTTTATGAACGATGCCTCCGCATTTGCAGTGGGAGAGGCCTGGATGGGAAAGGCGCGCGGATTCGAGCGTTCAGTATGCATTACATTGGGAACGGGCTTTGGATCGGCATTTATCGATACGGGGATCCCGGTGGTGGAACGAATGGATGTTCCCTTGAATGGTTGTGTGTGGCATCTCCCGTTTAAGGATGGCATTGCCGATGATTCCTTTTCAACACGATGGTTCATTCACCAGTATGCCCTGAGATCGGGACAAAGATCATCGGGGGTCAGGGAAATTGCAATTCAGGCGGAGATTGATCCACTGGCGAAGGAGTTGTTTATAGAATTCGGAAATAATCTGGGCGGTTTTTTAGGGCCCTGGCTTGAAAAATTCAAAGCCGGTGCGCTGGTCATTGGCGGAAACATCTCGGGGGCATATAATCTTTTTGGAAATTATTTGGAGGATTCACTGAAAAGCCAGAATTTGCGCATCGAAATCAGCCTTTCAGGGCTTAAGGAAGATGCTGCCATCATCGGGAGTGCACGGTTACTGGATGAAAACTTCTGGAATAAAATCAAACCATTATTAATAAAAATGTAATCTCGGAATTAAAAATGAAAAACGAAACCTCCTTATCCAAAGTTCTCCCCGTACTCTTCGGGTTTTTTATCATGGGATTTGTTGATGTGGTTGGCATTTCCACTAACTATGTGAAACAGGATTTTGCCTTGAGCGATTCTCTTGCCAATTTGCTGCCCATGATGGTATTTCTATGGTTTGCAGTGTTTTCTGTCCCCACTGGCCTGCTAATGAATTCCATCGGGCGCAAAAAAACGGTGGTCTTGAGTATGGCCGTTACTTTCGTGGCCATGCTTGTGCCGCTAATCTCATACCGGTTTGAGGTAGTCCTGGTTGCCTTTGCCCTGCTGGGGATTGGAAATACGATCCTGCAGGTTTCGCTTAATCCGCTGTTATCAAATGTTGTCAGAGGCGACCGTCTCACCAGCAGTCTCACCTGGGGTCAGTTCATCAAGGCCATCGCCTCCTTTCTTGGTCCGGTCATTGCCGGTTTTGCAGCCGCAAGTTTAGGTAACTGGAAGATGCTCTTCCCGATTTTTGCCGCCGTTACTTTGCTCTCCACCATTTGGTTGGTTTTCGTAAGGATTGAAGAAAAACCGGTTGAAGGAAAGAGCTCCTCGTTCGGCGCCTGTTTTGCCTTGCTTAAGGATAAAACCATACTGATGTTCTTCCTGGGAATTCTCTTTGTGGTAGGCATTGATGTTGGTTTAAACATCACCATTCCCAAATTCCTGATGGAGCGCTGCGATATCCTGCTTGATCAGGCCGGGCTTGGAACCAGTCTCTATTTTATCGCCCGTACCACAGGGACCTTTGTGGGCGCCATACTCCTGATAAAACTTTCGGGAAGGAGTTTTCTGATCACCAGCATGGTTGTGGCGATTGTTGGCATGCTGATAATGCTGACGATGAGCAGTCTCTGGGCGATCCTGGTATTGATCTTCATCCTTGGATTGGCCGTGGCCAATGTTTTTTCCATTATTTTTTCGGCAGCCCTCCAGAAAATGCCTGAACGGGCCAACGAAATCTCCGGGCTTATGATCATGGGTGTTGCCGGAGGAGCAGTCATCCCTCCCCTGATGGGTGTTGTATCAGATAACCTGGGGCAGGCCGGTGGTTTGGCGGTGCTGCTGATTGCCATGATCTACCTGCTGTTCACCGGGTTTAATCTGAAGAAGGTATAATGAGTGTTTGCAGCGATGCACAAAAAGTGATATTTAAGCGATTGATATGAAAAAAATATTATCTTTGTGCATTCAATTGTACTTCGGCTGTTTGAGTAAAAAAAATGATTAACCTCAAACATTCAGTAAACATATCTTCTATGGGAAATTCGTGTGAAGTTGATAACAAACCCCGCTCAATAAAGGAACACCTTAAATCAAGGGTGTTCTGGAAAAGTGTCATAGCCATCACCGTTGGCGGTGTTGCCGGATTTTTATATTATTATTTTGTAGGTTGTGCTTCGGGATCATGTGGAATTACAAGCAATCCCTATATGAGCATTGCTTTTGGCGGTTTTTTCGGGTATTTCCTGGTTAACCGTCCATGCGCTTGCTGATAAGACCTTCAACTTTTATTTTGGCCGGGTAATGTTTTGGAAATGACCTTCTCAACCGCCCGGGATAGTATAAATTCTAATTTAAAACTATGCGTTGGTTTATTCATTTATTCCTTGGATTGGCAATGATATTTGCAGGCCAGCAGGTTTCAGCCCAGTCTCCAAAACCTGCAGAAACCCATCCCAGACTGACTGTTTACTATTTTCATACGGGCGAACGCTGTCCGATCGATCAGTCGATAGAGGATCACACCCGCAAACTGATGCAATCAGAATATGCAAAGGATATAAAGGCAGGGACCATCAGGTTCAGGGTGCTCAACACTGAGGATAAATCCAATGCAGGCACCATCGCCAATTTCGAAATCAATGCGCAGGCGCTTTACCTGGTTACTTACGTAAATGGTAAAGAGGTGAAAAATGACCTCACCGAATTCGCCTTCTCCTGTGCCCAGAATAATCCCGGGAAATTTGTCTCACGGATGAAGGCTGAAATAAATAGTGCCATAAAATAGTTTCCGTAATTCTATTTTTTGTAAGTTTGCCCTCAACATATGTTTGGTTCTTTTTTCCGAATTTCTTTGGAGGAAAGTGAAAAGGGAATCCGGTGAAAATCCGGAACTGTTCCCGCAGCTGTAAGCTCTTTAAAAATGTTTTTCGACCTCTTTTTGTCACTTTCCCGCGAAAGTGGGATGGGAAGACCACGAAAGACTGAGCAAGCCAGAAGACCTGCCAATCAATTTCAATCTTGCTTTCGGGTTAAAAGTCAAGATAATGCTCAAATGATTAACCAACTTTTACAGAAATTTTCTGTTCGATGCGCCATAATTTAACTGATCTGGACTATAAACGTTGGGATTTTCATTGTGAAACCGTTCCTGTTGTCTACGTAAAACCCAATGTCTCCTTAAACCTCAATGTCATGCAAAAGTGGAAATTACAAGCGTTTTTGTTATTAACAATTGTCTTTTTTTGTTCAATCCCGGCTTTCTCACAAACCATGGACTGGACCAAACAAGTAATCACTGTGAACAGCGGAAGGTTTGAGTTCGCTCCTCCAATCCAGGATTATGTTACAGCCCAGACATTTAATCTCTCGGAACAGACCAGCAGTGAATTTAATACAATTTTCACCCAGTCGGCACAGGATATCCTGGTCAGTGGAAATATTGCCTATGTCAATGCGCAGGACTCCATCATCAAATATAACCTCAACACCTTTCAGCGTGTCGCCGCCATTGCAGATTCGGGCCTTGGAAAACTCGCCATTTACAACAACAGGCTAATCGTTTCCAAACAGTACCCCTTGTCACGGTATTTTGTGGAGGTACTTGATACCACCGATCTTTCAATCATCGCCCAGGTTGATGATATTTCCGGCGACTGCAGTGGTATTGCTGTAACCAGTGATACAGTTTATGTGGCGGTCAACGGCGGCTGGATGGGGACCGAAGGGAAAATAGCAGTTATTGACCCTTCAACCTGGACCATGATCAGGGAGATCAACTTTGGTGCAGAGGCAGTAGGGATTTACAACCTGTATGCATTCGGCGGGAAAATATATTCGGTGAATAAAACACCTTATGGCATGCCGGCAATTGGCAGTATCTCCATTTACGATCCTTCAAACGGATCCCATATTAACAAGATGATCGGTGTAAAAGTCGGCAATGGAACCGGGATCAAGGACGCTATCCTTTACGTCATGATGAATGAAGGAATCGGATCGTTTAACCTCACCTCATTGGAAATTGAAGATACAACCATTGTCAGTGATCCCGGATCCGCAATGTTTATGTATATACTATCATCGCTGGTGGATACCATCAACGACAGGCTTTATTCAAATATCGGCGATTTTATGACCCCCGGATACTGTCTCGTATCGGACCTCACCGGCGACTCCATAACATCCTATCCTACCGGGATAAGTTCCGATGTAGTTGGGATAGATTACCGCGCTTATCCGATAGGGATCGCTGATTATAACAATGATCTGTCGTTACTATCCATCTATCCTAATCCTTGCGCAGAAAAGATTACCCTCAGTTATACCGGGAAGCAGCACATCGGGGAGATTATGATCCTGGATGTATACGGAAAATCAGTGTACAATCAGGCAGGCAAACTCAGTGCATCTGGGAAGCAGGAAATTGCAGTCGGGGAGCTTCCATCCGGGTTGTACTGCCTGGTGCTGAAGACTTCAGGAAACCCGGTTATCGCCAAGTTCATCAAACACTGATCTTTTAATGCACAAAGCCGGGAATAGATTCAAACGAGGACTGCTGATCATCCTGGGGACAATTTTTGTCGGGTTTGGCATTGTAGGGATTTTTTTGCCGCTGATTCCCACAACCCCATTCCTTTTACTGGCTGCGTGGTGCTATTCCAATAGTTCAGACAGGTTTTACAGATGGCTGTTAAATAACAAATGGTTCGGAAGTTACATTAAAAATTACAGGGCCGGGAAAGGGGTACCGCTTAGGGTGAAGATACTCTCGGTTTCACTGTTATGGGTCACGATCCTGTTTTCTGTGTTTTATTTCATTGAAAATGTTTATATCAAAGGGGCATTGATATTAATTGCCCTGGGTGTTACCTATCATATTTTTTCCATTCGGTCGTATCATTCAAATGGGAAAGAAAAAAACATTTTGTCTTCATCATCAAAGGAAAAATGACATGGATAAGATTAAAATAACCGACGACCTGGAATTTTCCCGCATCATCCATGGACACATGAGACTATCCGGTTGGAACATCTCAAGCCAGGAATTGTTAATACTTACGGAACAATCGATCGAACTGGGTGTTACAACAATCGATCATGCCGACATTTATGGAAATTACCGGTGTGAAAAATTATTCGGAGAGGCATTGAAACTCGATAAAAACCTGCGCAGCAAAATCCAAATCGTGACCAAGTGCGGGATTCAAATATTATCAGATCAATTTCCTGGCCGGAAACTAAAGCATTATGACTATTCATATGATCATATCCTTTCGTCGGTAGATAATTCGTTACGGAATTTGAATACGGATTACCTCGATCTGCTTTTGCTGCATCGTCCCGCCCCGTTTTTTGATCCTGAAGCGGTTGCAAGAGTCTTCTCCCATCTGAAAAGCCAGGGAAAGGTCCGCTATTTTGGCGTATCCAATTTTACTCCCGGGCAGTTTGAAATGCTGAATTCTTATACTGAAGAAAGGCTTGTTACAAACCAGGTGGAAATATCTCCCTATTGCCTGGAACATTTTGAAAATGGAAATATCGATTTTTTCCTGAAGGAGCGGATAAAGCCGATGGCCTGGTCACCGCTGGCGTGGGGAAAACTGTTAATTCCACAGGATGAAAAAGGGCACCGGATTCGGCGTGCAATTGAAGCGGTTGCCGCTGAATTAAATGTAAATCCCGCCGAGAAGATCATCTATAGTTGGTTGCTGAGTCACCCGGTCACCCTCATGCCAATTATTGGCAGCGGAAAAATTGAACGGATCAAAGAGGCCGTTGAAGCAACCAATATAAAAATGAATCTGGAGCAGTGGTACAAAATTTATAATGCCTCTAAGGGTATTGATTTGCCTTAGGATTCATGCTTATTTGCGTTCTAACTTTTGCAGGTTTTCTTTAACACGAAATTTAACAATTTTTGTTATCAGTCCAAGTGGAAGCGGCTTATCCAAAGGGAACTGAACTGATCCTTTTGCTCCTTTGTATTCAGATAATTCTTCCTTGAAGGCAGCTGTACCTGTTGATGTGGGATAAAAGCCGATATGATTTTTATGCCCTGCAAAATATACCAGTATCCCATGGAATTTGAAAGCAGGCATTCGGTAACTGATTACCTCCTCTGCTTCCGGTGCGGCTTTGCTGATGGCAGTACGCAGTTGTGCCAATAGTTTCTGTACTTCATTTGGGAAAGTGAGGATGTACTGATCAATTTCGTTGGTTTTTATTGTCATTCCTAACAGTGTTGTATATTAATATAAAAATTATATTCGAAACTTCTTCAGGATGTCATCCTGTCCTGATTGGTTTAAACCTATTGAATGAACAAGTTGTTATTGCTAATAGTAAGTCCGCCCGCTTTTCGTTTCTTATGGATGGTGTAGATGATACTACCTGCAATTGTGATTATCCGGAATACATTTGCCAACAATCCTCCGGTTGCGCTTTCGTCCACATTAAAAGCAGTCCACCAGAGGTTCATGAAAAAGTGCATAAATATCGAAATCCAAAGATTGAAATTCCATTCAATATACAACCAGGCAAACCACATTCCTCCCAGAGCGGTGATTAAAAATACACTCAGGGCGCCAAAGATTTCATTGGACTGATATAGATGACCAGCCCCAAAGATGAAAGCACTGAGCAGACCTGCAGGTATAAATCCCCACCCTCCATATCGGAATAACTGACCAAAAAGGAATCCACGGAATAACAGTTCTTCAAATATCGCTGCCATTACACATCCGAACAAAAAGGATTCCCAGCTTAACCTAATGGTGAATCCAGACAGAAAGGCATATCCTAAAAGCATCGGAAAACAAAAAATGAAAGCCGTTGAAACACCGGTAAGCAAACCGGAACCTAATCCCCATGCTGAAGGGAGCGTTTTGACCCGTCGGTGTAAATACCAGGTGGCTGCAAAAGCAATCAAAAGCGGCACCAGATAACGCGTTGCAAGTAATTCTAAATAGGAAGCCGGTTTGGGAAGTAGTTTCGGCCCAAAATATAAAACAAGGAAGGCCGCAGGTATCAGTAAAGAAAATTTTAATTTATTCCGCATCATCTGCTGATTTAACCTGACAATCCGAATTCGATAATTTTCATTAAGAAAAACCCCAAACTAGAAAGGCTTTGACAAACCAAATTTGAATCCACTCCAAAAAGTCCGATCAATTGGATTCTGAGCGAAGCCGAAGAATGCAATCACCTGTTAATGAAGACACTTCGACTTTGCTCAGTGTCCAATATTCTTTGAAAATGCCTTTTCGGATTGGACTCAAATTTACAATAAATTCAGAAAGCGGGATATTCATGAAAGGTTATCAGTGCTAAAACAATAACTTTGTTTTTTTAACCGATCATGAAAAACCACTTTAAAACAGGGGTTGTATTTGGCTTGTGTTTTCTGGTTCTGGCCCTCAATGGTCAGGATTTCAACTTTACCCAGTATTTCAACGCTCCAACCTATTACAATCCTGCCTTCACAGGGATCAGCCAGGGACTGACTGTCCGGTCCATGTTCCGAAATCAGCTGCCAAAGCAGTTAGATGGATTTAATTCGTTTTCTTTTTCAGCGGATCTGGGTGACAGGAGCCTGCCGGGATTCGGAGGAGTAGGGATCGTCGTCAATTCTGACAACATTGGAACCGGAATGATGCGTAATCTTTCACTGGGGTTGAATTTGAGCGCCAGGATCCGGTTTTCGGACTATTTTTCTGCAATGATCGGCGTCCGGGCGTCGGTCGTCCAAAAATATATGAATTGGGATGAACTGGTTTTCGACGATCAGCTAAGCAACTTATATGGAAATATTTACCCAAATTCCTTCACCCCGGCGGATGATAATACAAAGATGTCTCCTGACTTTGGAACCGGCGTGTTATTAGAGTTCACCAGCAAAAGTTCCAGGGTAAGCGGTACAGCAGGTTTCGCCGCAGATCATCTCTTTACACCCGATCAATCATTTCTTCCTGACCATACATCCCGGGTGCCAAGGAAATATGTGGTGCATGCCGATATTGCCTTTGACATCGGGAAACAAAGGGACATGCAACATGCACCCAAAGGGGCAGGGGATCCTTTTAAATTGAGCCCCGGAATACAGTATCAGAAACAACAAAATATGGACTTCCTGCAGGTCGGCATGAACGTGCAAAAATTTAATTTCACGCTTGGAAGCTGGTATAAGACTGTAATTGATTTGTCAAAATCCGACAATATTGTGCTGTTGGCCGGGTATCGTTTCCTTTTCGGAAAGGAGATGAATATCCGGATCACCTACAGTCATGACTTCCCGGTTAATCGATCCCAGTATGGACCGGGAGAGCCGAATGAAATAAGCCTGATCTTTGGATACGGGGGCCTGAACCTGTTCGGGAAGGGTGGGAAAAAACCTGATTAATGACACCTTAACGGATCAATTTAGTCGCAAGAAGTGGTCTCAATCAAATGAACAGTAAAGTCAACCCTTCAAAAGTAACTATTGCCATTATCCTGCTTATCATGACAGTGGTCTCCTCCAACCTCAATTGGGGCAAGGATCACTGGAAGGATATCATCGAATCGGATGCAAAGGGAAATTATGCCTATCTGCCCGCGATATTTATTTACCATGACCTGAATTTCGGATTTTTCGACCGTATCGAAAAGGTGGATTATTATGATAAAAACCTCTACTACGATTATCGCTCCTTTGCCAATGGCAAGATGATCAATAAGTATTACTGTGGAACGGCACTGGCAGAACTCCCCTTCTTCCTGGGGGCGCATGCGCTGAGTTACGCCCTGGATTACAAAGCGGACGGATACTCAAAATTATATCACATATTCATCAATATCGCCGCGTTGTTTTACCTGCTGATCGGATTGATTTTCCTCAATGCGACCCTTAAAAGTTATGAAATCGGGGAGTGGGAAAAATCGCTGGTTCTTTTTGCAGCAGTATTTGGAACCAACCTGTTCTACTATGTGGTAGGCGAACCCGGCATGTCGCATGTTTATTCGTTTGCATTTATATCCATGTTTTTCCATTATTCAAGAAAATATTTTTCTGCACATCAGCCTACTATTATCCCCATCCTTGGAGTCCTCCTTGGAATGATTGTCCTGATCAGGCCGGTCAACGGGCTGATTATCCTGATCCTGCCTTTTGCTTCCGGGAACTTTCAATCTCTAAAGATGGGCTTAAAACAGGCATCCCGGTATTGCTTTTGGCTTCTATCCGGTTTAGCTTTGATGCTTGTAATTATCTCAATCCAGCTCATCATATATAAGATATCCACCGGAAATTTCTTTGTTTACGCTTACGGCGCCGAAGGATTCAATTTCCTAAACCCGCATATGCTGGAAATCCTGTTCAGTTATAAAAAGGGATTATTCCTTTACACGCCGCTTTATCTTTTATCCTTCATTGGTGGTTATTCCTTATGGAAATCATCCAGGTTCAGCTTCTTTTCCTGGTTCGGATTTTTTCTGCTGATCACCTATGTTTTTTCTTCCTGGTGGATGTGGTACTATGGCGGCAGTTTCTCATCCAGGGTATATGTGGAATACATCCCGTTGTTTATGATCCTGATGGCAATCGCGCTGCATGCAATGCGAAGTAAGCCTGTGAAAAAGGTTTTTATTGCTGCGATCATCCTGCTGACCATCGTATGCCAGATCCAGACCTACCAGTACCGGTACTATCAGATCCACTGGGCTGATATGACGCAGGAAAAATACTGGGATGTGTTTTTAAGAGTGGATAAGCTGATGAAATGATCAGTCATTATCTTTGAGGAAATTCCTCACCTGTGATCCTTTCCTGGTTTGGATCTCCAGTGAATACATGCCCTTTGGCAGCGATACTGTACTGATTTGATGCTGCTCCCCGGATAAAGATCCCTGCTGAACCTTTTTACCATCCGGGGAATAAATCGCATAGAAGAGATGCTTCCGGTTCCCCTTGATGGTGACGATAATGAAATCGCCTGCAGGATTGGGATACAGGCCTATTTCGTCATGCAAGTCAATCTCCCGGACGGAATTGGTGATATTATCTCTCGAAATGAGCCAGTATTCGGGATCAACGATTAGCGTATCTGCGGTAAAGGGAAGCGTGATAGCAATCTCCTGGCCTGAATAGGTATTATTTACCCGGATCAGGGTATCACGGGTTTGGTTTTTGAACATCAGCGGGACCGGCAATTCAAAAAAGGGTACCGATTCATGCGACTGGGTCTGGTTGATGGTAAAGTGCAACTCACTGCCTGCCTGGCTCCAACCGATATGGTAAGAGGGATAGCCTTCCCCGGTGAACCAGTCATCAAAATACCAGGTCAGATCCTGGCCGTATGATGCTTCGAAATGTGCTTTCAGATCGCTGGTTCTGGCAAATCCATAGGCATATTGTATATCGTTCAGGAAGTTGTTGGATGCGGCAAAAAAGGCCGAATCGCCTATGATCCAACGCAGCTGGTGAAGGATCATGCCGCCTTTGGCATAGGAGAGCCTTCCATCGAAGATCCTGCTGATGCTTGTTGTGTCATCGCACCAAACCGATCCTCCGGGTTTGGATGTGATGGAATTGATCCGCACTTTTTTAAACTGTTGCCACCATTCAGGCAAAAGGTGTTCATAAGCAAGTCCGGAAAGGTAGGTGGCATACCCTTCATTGAGCCAGATGTCGGTCCAGCTTCCGCAGGTTACTTTATTCCCGAACCAGTGATGGGCCAGCTCATGCGCCAGCAGTTCAAATCCGAATGATGCCACAAAAGTCATGGTCTGGTGCTCCATGCCGCCTCCCCAGCCAAATTGGGCATGACCATATTGCTCATGCTGGAACGGGTAAATGCCGAACAAAGTGTCGAACAACTGGATCAGCGGGACAATGACCCCTGTCTGCGCTGATACGCTGAGCGAATCTTCGGGATAGATGTAATTAACAACATCGAGTGTATCTGGTCCATATGGAACCCGATGCCAGTATTCAGCATAATTTGTAACGGCAACACAAATGAGGTAAGTGGCAATCGGGTAGCGGTGCTTCCAGTGAAAAATGCGGCTGGTTCCTTCGGGGATTACCGAGGCAAGAATACCATTGCTTGCCACTGTGTAGGATGCCGGGGTCTTGACAAAAATATCAACCGAATCGGCTTTGTCGGTCAGGCCATCCTTGCATGGCCACCAGTCTCCCGATCCGTAAGGCTGGGAAAGGGTCCATATCACCGGTATATCGTTATGCATCTCCCGGACAAAGGAGCCCGATCCATTATCAGCGGGGATCCCTTTATAATAAACAGAAACCGAATCGGCGATGTTCAGGGGGAGCTCAGCCGGGAGATGGATTTTAAGCACATCCGAAGCGTGATTGAAGGGAACCGTCAGATGGTGATACACAACAGAGTCGACAGTCAGTCCATCAAACATCGCCAGTTCCATGGTAGTAAATGCTGGCTCAACAGGGGTAAAAAAAGTTGTTATTTTCCCGGAGATATACCTTTCAGCCGGATCGATATTCCATTGGCATCGGTAATAGGTCACATCAAAATTCAGGGAACTGGATTGTCCGCGCATCAGCAGGTTGTCCGCATTTCTTGCCTGTTCCGCCCTGGCAATGATTTGCAGGTCATCGGGATTGAAAATCCCCTGGGCACGAATAAATCCTGAAAGGCAAAGGAATAGTACGACGATGGGGTATTTCATGATGACGATGGGATATTTCATGATAAAGTGATCAGTGATCCATTACGGCCAGCCAAAAATTCAAATATGAGTCCGCTCCGAAATGCCGATCAATTGGATTCTGAGCGAAGCCAAAGAATTCAATCGCCTGTTAATGAGGACACTTCGGCTTCGCTCAGTGTCCTGTTTTCATTAATATGCCTTTTCGGTGTGGACTCAAATATAAATACAAAATTAAGGTAAAGCTGACTTGGTTCAATAATACCGGACACGATTTTTCCTGGCCGGCATTAATATGGCAGATTTTCTTGTAATTTTGAAGTTTGAGCCCACTCCAAAAAGTCCGACCAATTGGATTCTGAGCGAAGCCGAAGACTCCTGAGCGGAGTCGAAGGATGCAATTGCTTGTTAATGAGGCCACTTCGGCTTCGCTCAGTGTCCGGTTTTCACTAAATATGCCTTTCCGGAGTGTACTCAAGTTTCCAGTTTGAATTGATAAGGTATTATGTATCAGAAAATAAACCGGTTGATCATTCCTGAGATGAAGGTTTCGGAGATG
>Ga0074195_1001118_pt1 | contig 40924 bp, 29 predicted proteins | sample EPASupsiteHSE623_FD_64525 | JGI IMG/M metagenome (GOLD analysis project Ga0074195, IMG submission 64525) | Bioremediated contaminated groundwater from EPA Superfund site, New Mexico - Sample HSE6-23 | ecosystem: Environmental > Aquatic > Deep subsurface > Groundwater > Contaminated ...
TTGGTTTTTCAAAAATTGAGATTGCGGTATCATGCGGAACGTTGATATCATTTCCGATCTCGACTTGGTCAGGTTTTCTACTCATCAACAAGCAACCGGGGCTCTTGCCACCCTGGCGGTCCGAAAGCGTGAAACATCCCGGTATTTTCTTTTTAATCAAGATATGCAGCTTTGTGGCTGGGAAAACCGCAAAACCGGCGAACGGATCCTTGTTGGTGAATCAGCATATAACAGTTCTCATCATTCCGTCACCATATTGAATCCTTACTTAGAATCTGCGGCAGGAACAAAACCTGATCCGGCATTTTCCACCGAAAACATTCCTGGTATGGGCTCATTAAATAGTTTCGCGTTCAGTGGCATCCAGGCACTAAGTCCTGAGATATTTCCATTAATTCACGAAGAGGGGAAATTTTCACTGACAAATTTGTACCTTCGACTTGCAAAAGATAAGAAAATATCGGGCTATCTGGAAGATGGCGTTGTTTGGCAAGACGCAGGACGCCAAATATAGGTAATAGATCAAAATAGAAAGCATCCGAAGAGACGATGAAACATTTTCCAGAGCAATGGAGACAATAATGCTTGTGCTTTAGTATTCAAAGAAAATGGCTACGAAGAACATTATAAAAAGATGATTAAATGAGCGACCTAATCATATATAACACCCCCGATGGCAAAAGCTCCATTGTCCTGTATGCCAAGGATGGCAGTGTGTGGCTATCTCAAACGCAAATAGCTGAACTTTTTGCCACCTCGAAACAAAATATCGGGCAACATGTATCAAGCATCTTAAAAGATAGAGAGTTAGATGCCGATTCAGTTGTAAAGAATTACTTTACAACTGCCGCCGATGGCAAAAACTATAATGTAACATTCTACTCGCTCGAAATGATTATGGCTATTGGTTTTCGGGTACGTGGGGTACGTGGTACACAATTTCGGCAATGGGCAAACCGCAACCTTACCGAGTATTTGCGCAAGGGCTTTGTAATGGACGATGAGCGCTTGAAAAACCTCGATGGCCGTCCCGACTATTTTGATGAATTACTCAGTCGTATTCGGGATATTCGGGCATCCGAAAAACGTTTTTACCAGAAAGTACGTGATTTGTTTGCCCTTTGCAGCGATTACGATGCCACCGACAGAGCCACCCAAATGTTTTTTGCCGAAACCCAAAACAAATTGCTGTTTGCAGTAACCGGCAAAACAGCAGCCGAATTGATTGTTGGCCGTGCTGATGCACAAAAAGAAAACATGGGACTAACTTCGTGGAAAGGTGCAATTGTTCGCAAGCAGGATATTATCACAGCCAAAAACTACCTTACCGAAGATGAAATTGATACCTTGAACCGATTGGTGGTTATTTTCCTCGAAACTGCCGAGCTTACAGTAAAAGAGCGAAAAGACCTAACCTTGTCGTTTTGGAAAGAAAACGTTGACCGTCTATTGAGTTTTCAGAACAAGAAAATTTTGCAAGGGAGCGGAACGTTATCAAACGCACAAATGGAAAGCCATGTAGAAAAAATTTACGAGCAATTCGATCAAAAACGTAAGGCTTATGAGGCTTTAATTGCCGACAAAAACGACCTTGATGAAATAAAGGCAATAGAACAAAAAATTAAGAAACGAAATGAACGAAGCGGAAACAAAAGCTGAGCTAACTGATACCAAGTTAAAGGCTTGCGGTTGGGGCGTTGTTGAAGGCTCTAAAGTCCTTCGTGCATATCGGATTTCCGCAGGGTAACACCATGGAAACGAGGATGATGAAGAGAATTGACACACTTAATTGAACACTCCCAACTATCCATCAACCTTATTTTATGGCACGAATGAAGACTTGGATAAATTTATTGTTTTACTTATTGCTTTTCTCTTGTAATCAGGTTTTTAGCCAGATTTGGCCAAAAACATACTTTATCAATTTTCCGAATTATCCCACCACCGTCATTGGGAATTATGATCATGGTTACCTGATTGGAGGACAACTATTTAACTGGAATGGATCCATTTCAAACGGTTTTTTGTACAAACTTTCAGTTAACGGAAATCTTTTATGGCACAAAACATTGTATCAGAATTTTGAGGGCACAAGTGTTTTCGATATAAACCAAACTTCTGATGGCGGTTATATTATCGGTGGAAGTGTTGATAAGTATGATTCCTGGGGCGATCCATTTATCATGAAACTGAATACATGTGGAGAAAAGGAGTGGTGCCGTATTTATACGGTAGGGAAAAACAGGTTTGATAAAACGGTTTCCATTGAACAAATTCCGGGAGGCTATATTGCGTATGTTTTTTATGGCAATGAGCTATTTTCAAACGACAAACTGTATCTATATCGTCTTGATAATAATGGTGAATTGCTCTGGCAGCAACTATACGGACAAAGCGACTCCCTATTCCTCGGTACCGAAGGAGAAGACTTGATAGTTACATCTGATCTTAAATATCTGATTTCCGGTATTTGTTGGTATCCCGATTCAGGATCAATGAATCCAAAATACCTTAGACCGCTGCTCATAAAAGTTGACAGTTTAGGAAACGCAGAATGGGAAATCCCTTGGAGATACATTGGCGGAGAGCATTTTCACGGAGAGGCTTATCGTTCGATTATCGAAAACAATCAGAATATCTATTCCTGTGGCAGACATATTGAATCCTCAGCCACTCCTCCCGGCGATCGTCCCACGATACTTAAAACCGATGGTAATGGCAATGAATTAGCCTATTATGATCTTGTATCTGATTCATGGCAAGCGGTATTTTTTAACATAAACTGGTTCCAGGACTCAACCATTGAGATTGACGGTGGATGGGGCATGAATCCCACTTCAGATGGGCAGATTGCGGTTTTTAAAGTTGACAGAAATGGCAACATCCTCGATTCAGCCAATATCATGCAATCGGTCTATTGTTTTTCGGATGCCATTGTTGACAATGATAACAAGGTCGTATTGGTACAACCCCTGCATGACGGGAATCAATGGCGCACATACTTATGGAAACTCAACTCAGACCTGGAGTACGACACGCTGTACACCCACCCTTTTGTTTACGACAGCTTATGTCCTCACCCCATTGCCTCGGATACCATCCCCCTCGATTGCATGGTGGTGGGACTTGATGAACCGTTTGAGAACCCGGAGACCGGCAGGTTAAAGGTTTATCCTAACCCAGCCAGCGATATCCTTCACATTGAACTACCGCAACAACTCAAATCGGTGACGCAAAGCCCGGTTTTCAACCTGACCACAGTGTATCATCAATGGAAGTCAGCCATGTTGGAGGTTTACGATCTGTTCGGGAAAAAGGTTTATTCGAGAGAAGTTCTGCAACCTGAAAAGCTGATCGACCTCGATGTTGCTGATTGGATCAAAGGGATTTATGTAGTGCGATTGGTGTATAACAGCAATACGGTTGCAAAAGAAAAGGTGATCATCCGGTAAGCCTTGTAATTCTTAACAAAGAGATCTGAACATCCTACTTCTCACTTTATTCCCTATTTTTGTCAACAATCCAAGGTTGACCAATGTTACCATTTCTCCAAAGTGTTGCACAGTATTTGGCTTCTTCTTTTAACGGTGATTTTGCTGATTTGTGTATCGTACTTCCGAACCGTCGTGGCGGCCTGTTCCTCAGGAAATACCTGGCCACTGAAGCAGGTAAGGTAACCTGGGCGCCAACCATATTTTCGATCGAAGACTTCATTGCCGGGATCAGCGGATTGCAGGAGGTGGAAAACCTGCATCTGTTATTTGAGTTGCATGCAGTGCATCGTGAGATCGAGGGTGCAGATGCACAGTCATTTGAGGATTTTTTACGCTGGGGACCGCAGTTGCTCAGCGATTTCAATGAGATTGACCGCTACATGGCCGATGCCAGGGAACTCTTCACAACCCTGACCGAGGCCCGCGCCATCAGTCTGTGGAACCTCGATAATCAGCCACTCACTGAATTTGAGAAAAAGTATCTCCATTTTTACCAGTCGCTTTACACCTATTACGAAAAGCTGACCGGGAGATTACTGTCAAAAAACCAGTGTTACCAAGGGCTTAACTTTAGGTATGCTGCTGAAAAGATTGAAACTTTTAAGGATAAGCTGCCCTGGCGCCATATTATTTTTGCCGGCTTCAACGCGCTGACCAAAGCGGAGGAACGAATATTCACCTGTTTGCAGCAGCATGGACTGGCAACCTTGTTGTGGGATGCCGATCATTATTACCTCGACAACATGCAGCAGGAGGCGGGTGATTTTTTACGCGAATGGTTGCGGAAATGGCCCCCGGTCAGCCCGGATTGGATCTGCTATGATTTTGCCGGCTCAGATAAAAAAATTGAAATTATTGGTGTGCCTGATCCGGTTGGCCAGGTGAAATACACCGGAAACATCCTCAGGGAGTTGGCGCTGAAAGGGATGGCAGGTGAGCAAACTGCTGTGGTGCTGCTCGACGAGAGTCTGCTGATCCCCATGCTCAACTCCATCCCGGGAGAGGTGGAGTCGTTGAACATTACAGCAGGATTGCCGCTGAAACAAACGCCATTGGCCGGCCTTTTTGAGACCGTTTTCAATCTGCATATCAATACCGCCCGTTTTACCTACCTTACCAGCAAAGGAAAGGGGAAATATTACTACAAGGATGTGCTGAAGTTGCTGCAGCATCCGTATATCCATTTGATGGCCAATAGTTTGATGGATGGCAACCGGTTTGCGTTTGATGAAACCACTGATAAGATCCGAGAAGGGCATAAAATTTTCCTGGGAATCGGGGATCTGGCTCACGAGAAATCGGGCCTGTTTGCAGCCAGACTGGATTTTTTGGATTCCATTTTTACCCCCTGGGATAATCCCCGGGATGTGCTTGATTGTTTCAAGGCAATCATCGGGAATCTCCGGGAAGGTGTTTTCACTTCCAAAGGGAAGATGGATATGGAGTACCTTTTTGCCTTCTCAAAAATTATACACCAGTTGAATAATTTACTGGCAGTCTTTCCCTCGGATCTTAAAATTCCGGCCTTTTACCAGTTGTACGATCAGGTGGTCACATCCACCAGCCTCCCATTCTACGGGGAGCCTCTCAAAGGGGTGCAATTGATGGGGATGCTCGAGACCCGGACCCTTGATTTTGAAAACCTGGTCATTTTATCCTGCAATGAAGATTTGCTGCCAAGCGGCAAGGTGAATGCCTCATTCATACCTTTTGACATCAAGCGGAGTTTCGACCTGCCCACCTACCGTCATAAAGATTCGGTTTATGCCTATCACTTTTACAGGCTGATTCAGCGGGCAAAAAATGTTTTCATCCTGTTCAATACAGAGGCTGACCAGATGGGGGGCGGCGATCGCAGCCGCTTTTTGCGACAAATAACCCATGAACTGCCGGCATATAATCCCGGGATTGAAATTCGAGAACTTATTCTTACCTCACCACCCATCACAGGTGAATCCTTCCCGGTTATTACGATCCATAAGGAGGGTGAAACGTTAAAGTTGCTCGAAGGAAAGGCAGCAAAGGGGCTCTCTGCCACATCAATCAATGCCTACCGCAATTGTCCCCTGAAATTCTATTTCGCCGAGATCGCCGGCATCACGGAGCCCGATGATGTTGACGACACCATCGATCCTGCCGTTCTTGGAAGTGCAGTACATGAGGCCCTGCATGTCCTGTATCAGCCGTTCATTGATCAGCCGCTCACCGATGACATACTCAAGGGCATGATCGAACTTACGGACAATGCCATTGATAAGGCCTTCGGCAAAAAATTCAAGGGGGCCGACATTGCCTATGGCAAAAACCTGCTGCTCGTCAATGTCGCAAAAATGATGGTCAAGAGATTCCTTCATTTTGAGATTGAGATGACACGAGAACTCAAACAGTCGGGGAAGGGCATAGTAGTAACATATCTCGAACAATATGTTGAGACGCAGATTCAAGTCAAATATGAAGATGCTAGCCTGGATATCCGCCTGAAAGGCTTTCTCGACCGGGTAGATAAAATGGATGGCTGGTATAAGATCATCGACTATAAAACAGGGACCACGGAGGCAAAACAGGTGAAGATCGGGGATTGGGACGACCTGCTGGACAATCCCGATCTCAACATCGGTTTTCAGTTGTTAATGTATGGCTTCCTGCTAAGTAAACGGTTCCGAAATCCAATCAGTTCGAACGCGGGGATCATCTCGCTTAAAAAACTTAACTCCGGATTCACGACGGTTTCGGTGCCGGGTGATGATCCGCGGAACCCATCGTCGTTGCTGGATGGATCATCCATGGTTAAATTTGAAGAAATCCTCCGGGTGATCTTGCAGGATATCTATGATATTTCCAAACCATTTACCCAAACCCGCGATCTGAAAATTTGTGAGCGCTGTCCCTACATCAATCTTTGCGGACGTTAAACTCCTCTTCTGAAAACACACAGGCCTCATAGGTAAACAGTTCGGCATTTTTCCAGCCATCCCAGCCTATTCCTGCTTTGTCGCGGGCGCAGTGACCCAGGAATTCCTCCTTGCTCCAGCCTGTTTCTTTAGCCACCTGCGGCAGGAAAGTACCGGTGTTGAAGTCCTTTTTAATATAAATTCCATGTTTGCCAAGGATGATCTCTTCGGGAGATTGAATTTTTTTCAGCGGAGATAATACGGAGATCTCGATCTCTAACTTGTCGATTTCCTTCAGTTCAACAGGTTCAAAACGCGTATCCTCGGTAGACGAGGCAACCGCCATTTGACGGATGAGCCTGTGGAGCGGCATATCGGAGGAAAACCTGCCAATACAGCCCCTCAGCTCGCCGTGTTCTTTCAGCGTGACAAAGCATCCGTTCTGCAGCTTCAGATTCTCACTGTATTGCGTGGCATTGTCATCGGGAATTCTCCTGTCGCGGAGGTATGTGTTGATTGTATGCCGGGCAATCGAGAGCATCGTTATTTTTTCCTCCCGGCTGAAATCAAAAACAGCCGGTGGAATGGCGTTGGGGCCGATGACCTTATCCGCCTGGCTCTCGCCTGATGGTTTCTTGCTGCTTACCGCGAGCGACCAGTAACCTACCACCTGACTCTTGTCTCCATAACCCGAATCGCCTGAATTCATATAATGTATGGGCGAAATTTTTAATTCAGGATCCATGGATGTCATATACAGCATGGTCATGATGGAGGTCCACCCGCACAGGTTCGTGGCCAGGTTGTCAATGGGTTTATCCTTGTATTCCTCCAAAACCTGCATCAGCTTTTCCGGCGACCCCGATACGATGGCATCACAGGTGGCTTTATCGGCGTCATAGGCGTCGTCATAGGAGGGATAGTGCGAAAAATCAGTGCTGAACACAAAAAGGTTGCGCTCGGTAAAAAATGGCCTGAGGGCCCCGGCAATTTTTTTGCAGCTTTCGGCCGATTGCGCGCCAATGACGATGGGCACGAGTTTGAAATCCTTTTTCAGGTGGTACTGAAGAAAGGGGATCTGCACCTCCAGACTGTGCTCGGTGCGGTCGGCCTCCGGGTTAAAGGTGAATACCGGATAGTCACGGATCAGCTGGTCTGCAAGTTCGATGTTGATTTTCACCTTTCCCAAAGGCGTGACGTAGTCCCCCTTATTGTAGATCGATGCCCCATTAAACGACACCTGATGGCTGGAGGCGATCACAAATACATTGTCAAACCTGGCAGATGGATCCACCTGGTTATACCCGCTGGCGGCAACCTGCCCGGAAAATACATACCCGGCATGCGGGCAAACAATGCCGCGCACATTGGTCAATACCCGTGGTTTGGCCCTGTCGAAAAGATTCGACAGGGTGGCCGAGAGTTCCTTTGCCGTTCCAGGGTAAAAACGCCCGGCTGCCGCTGGTTTCCGATCAGTTTGATCCGGTTTGTCCTGACCCGAACATCCCTGGTTGAAATTGAAAAATAGTCCCATGAGCAATAGACTCTTGAAAATGATGCGCATTGTTTCGTTAACTTTGAACTAAATTCATTGTAAAGGTACAACATGCAGGTTAAAAATGCAATCCGGCTGATGCTGTTTGCCCTGGGTTTTTTATCCATCGGTACCCAGATTTATCTTGTACGCGAATTTCTTAATGTTTTCAACGGCAATGAGCTGATATTCGGGATCGTGCTTGCTTTTTGGATGTTGCTGACAGGAACAGGAGCCTTCATCGGACGATTCAGTCATCGACTTCAAAGTCAAACCGGATTTGTGATCATCCTGGCGATCATAGCCGGAGTTCTGCCTGTGTTGATGCTGACCGGACTCAGCCTGGTCAAGTTCCTGATGGATCCCCTGGGAAGCATGGCCAGTCTTTGGACGATTATTGTGGCTGCCTCGGTATTGCAGGTTCCTTTCTGCCTGATCAGCGGATTTCTTTTTTCTTTCCTGAGTGTAATGAACAGGGATAGGGGACTGGCTGGCGCTTATGCCTGGGAATCCCTTGGAAGTATGGCTTCCGGGGCGCTTATAAACCTGGTATTTCTGTGGGTATTCAGCTCCTTTCTAAGTTTGCTGATCCTGACGGGTTGCTATTTTATTTTCCTGTTGATATTTATCTGGTTTGTAAAAGGCCGTGCCCTGTTTTACTTCGGAATTTGCGTCACTGCAGCTGTGTTTGCTTCGTTTTACTGGATCAATCCTGGCTCAGTATCGGAGGAGATGCTATACAGGGATCAACATGTGATTTCGAATATGGGAACCCCATACGGGCAGGTGGTGATCACCCAAAACCAGGAGCAGTTTAATTTTTATGAAAATGGATTGCTGTTATTTTCCAGTGGCAATGAAATCAGCAATGAGGAAAATGTTCATTATGCCATGGTTCAGCATGTGCAACCCTGGCATGTGTTGCTGATCTCCGGTGGTTATTCGGGAACCCTGGAGGAAATTTTGAAATATGACCCCGTTTTAATCGATTATGTCGAAATGAATCCGGCGCTGATCCGGATTGCCTCCGGATTTACAAAGCAGCTTAATCACGCGGCAATTCAGGTTCATGAAACAGATGCCCGGAAATTTATCCGCAAAACAACCAGTTCCTATGATGTGGTACTGGTTAACCTGCCGGCTCCCTCAACGCTGCAACTTAACCGTTTTTATACGGTGGAATTTCTGCACTGGATGAAGCAAAAGATGAATCCTGGCGGTATAATCGCCTACAGTCTTCCAACCGGCAGCGACTATATCAGCGATGTAGCCAGCCAGATGAATACCACGCTGTATCAAACCCTGAAACAGCGTTTTAACCATGTCCTGGTCATTCCCGCTACCCGGAATTATTTTCTTGCATCCGATTCAGCATTGAACATCGATATTCCCGGTTTGATTGACACACGGGGGATTGCGACGGTTTATGTAAACAGGTATTACCTTGATATCCGCCAATTACGAGAGCGCTCAATGAATTTAACAAGCAACATGAACTTCAATATACGGCCAGGTTCAACAAACGCGTGGCCAGGGTCAACAAATAGCAGGCAGGTGCTGCCATCACTCCGGGGCAGTGAAATCCTGACAGGCTGGATCAACAGGGATTTCTACCCGGTGGCCCTATTTTATCAGCATGTCTGGTGGCTGGGCTATTTTTCGTTTAATCCGTTGGCGATCATGATTGTGTTTTTGGTTATCCTCCTGATCATCCTTGGAAGTTTGAATGCGAACAGCGCTGGTTTGTTCACAGGTGGGTTTACACTTGCTTCGTCCGAAATCATCCTGATATTTGCTTTACAGGTTATCTATGGCTATGTTTTCCAGGCGATTGGGGTTGTCATCATGGTATATATGATCGGATTGGCAGCCGGGGCTGGTTTCGGGCGTGTTAATTTTCACAGAAAGCATACGATATCTTATTTTTTATTGCAGATCTCACTAGCCGTGTATTCCGTCGTGTTGCCATGGTTGATTATATGGCTGAGCGGGGCCTTTTTTAATGATATTATCGTTCAGGTCACCCTGGCTTTTTTCGCATTCGTGGGCGCTTTCATCGTCGGGATGGAATACCGTGTTTCATCAGTGATGACAAAGCTTTCGCCGGGTAAAACGGTGGCAAATAATTATGCTGCCGACCTTTTCGGTTCAGCCATGGGCGCATTGGTTGTAACTGTGTTACTGCTCCCGTTGGCAGGGATCATTTACACAGGAATATTACTGGCCGGCTTAAACATCATCAGTGCCGTTATTCTCATCATGCGACATCGGGAAACCGTATCTTTGTGATGAAATATGAATTGTACTCAAGATCATTGAAATTTGTAACAGACAACCTTAAGCCTACTCCGAAAAGCCGGCTCCCTGGATGCTGAACGAAAAGCCAGCTCCGTGGATGCTGAACGAAAAGCCAGCTCTCTGGATGCTGAGCGAAGCCGAAGCATGCAACAGGCTGAAATTAAGGACACTTCGACTCCGCTCAGTGTCCTTAATTTGGTCAGTGTTCTTAATTTGGTCAGTGCTCTTAATTTAGTCTGTGTCCTTAATTTGGTCAGTGTTCTTAATTTGGTCAGTGTCCTTAATTTGGTCAGTGTCCTTAATTTGGTCAGTGTCCTTAATTCGTTAAATATGACTTTTGGGAGTGGACTCAATCTTTGAATTGTGAAAAATATTTCAAAACGCCAATTCTTTAAATGCAGCCTGGCCGGCATCGGCGGGGTGGCGGCCGGACTCTATCCGGCAAAAATCCTGGCGACAAAACTGATCCATATGGAAAACTTTGAGTCACCCCCGGTTATCGGACTGGGGAAATTCAGCAAGGAATCACCTTATGCCGTTATGACGCCAAAGGGGGTAAAATGCCAGATATGTCCAAACAATTGCATCCTTAAAGAGGGGCTCGAAAGTATCTGCAGGACGCATGTGGTCAGGGATGATAAACTTTATACCAATGCATACGGGAATCCCTGCTCGGTTCACGTCGATCCGATCGAAAAAAAACCGCTTTTTCATTATCTTCCCTCCACCACGAGTTTTTCAATTGCCACAGCGGGATGCAACCTGGCCTGTTTGAACTGCCAGAACTGGGAAATTTCACAGGTAAGTCCAAAGGAGACCCGGAATGTGGAACTTTTTCCTGCGAAAGTCGTTGAGCAGGCAATAGTAAATGGTTGTAAATCAATTGCATACACCTATTCTGAGCCCATAGCCTATTATGAGTACATGTTTGATACGGCGAAATTGGCCAATTCGCGCGGGATTAAGAACCTGATGATATCGAATGGATTTATCAATGAAAAACCGCTGCGCGACCTTGCCAGGTATATTGATGCAGCAAACATCAATCTGAAATCATTCAGTGATGAAATTTATGCCAAACTAAACGGTGGCAGCCTGCAGCCAATATTGAATACCCTGAAAATATTGAAGGCCGAAGGCGTTTGGCTGGAGATTACAAACCTGGTGGTACCGGGCTGGACAGACGATCTTGCCATGATCAAGGAGATGTGCGACTGGCTTGTCGCGAATGGTTTCTCCGACACTCCGTTGCATTTCAGCAGGTTCCATCCGCTCTACAAATTGACGAGCCTGCCATACACCCCGCTTGCCACACTGATCAAAGCGCGCGAAATTGCCCTGAAAACCGGCATTCTGTATGTTTATATCGGTAATGTTCCCGGCACCCAGGCTGAAAACACCTATTGTCCCGCCTGTAAAAAAGTGGTGATCGAACGCAAAGGATTCACGATACTGAACAATAATATGAAAGCCGGATCCTGTAAATTCTGTGATACGAAAATCGCAGGGGTTTGGGGATAACGTGCCTTTGAGGCATCAACCTCATATAAACGTGCCCTTAAGGCATCAGTCTTACATTAATTATCCAGTTCATTACCGGATGGCAATTTTTCCACCCTGGATAATTTTACCAGCACCGGCAGATGATCACTGAATCCCCCGTGATATCGCGGCCCCGTGAAGGTCCGGTTTAATTTCTCCCCGAAATATACGGGATCCTCCTCAAGCAGAAAATCGGACCGGTATATGATTACATCCTTATTATCGGCGTACAGGCCCGATAATCCAAGCATCAGCGCTCCTGAAACAATGAACTGGTCGAAGGTGCTCCATTGATCACGGTACTTAAGTGTCCCCTCGGGTCGTTTTTTATTTCGTATTCCCATAAGGTTGAAAAGCTTATCATGATGATCAGGTACCATTCCGGTGTGCGCCCCCAGCACTTGCTTCAGGCTTTCATCTTCCGGTTCATCATTGAAATCGCCCATAATCAGGATATTGGCTGCCGGAATTGATTGCTGAACTGAATCAACCAGTTTGTGCAACACCGAAGCCACCCAGTTCCTGCGAGGCTGGGATCCAAGAAATCCACCGCGCCGTGATGGCCAGTGATTTACAAACAAAGTAAGCGTGTCCCTCCCGAAGACGATGCCACTCACCATCAGGATCTCCCTGGTTTGTGCATTGGTATCGAAGGGAAAACGGATGCTGATGCTGCGGCTGGTCAGTATGCTGAATTGATCGGGTCTGTATAATAATGCCACATCAACTCCCCGCAGATCGGGTGATTCGTGATGAACACATTTGTACTTCCATCGCTTCAGCGGTGTTTCATAAATAAGTTTGTTCATAACATAGCGGTTTTCCACCTCGCATAGTCCCACAATGGCCGGCGCTTCCCATTTTCCGGCAGCTATCAGGGTTTTTGCCACATAATTTAATTTGCGTTTGAATTTCGTCCAGTTCCAGTGTTTGGCGCCGGTGGTTGTGAATTCATCATCCAGTTTGGTGGTATCATCATAGGGGTCGTAAAGGTTCTCAACATTCCAAAAAATAACGCTGACATTTTGACTTTTTATTTTTATCGAATCTAAATTGGCACGATTTTCGTTATGTTTCACCCCTGATGAGCATGTTGGTAAACAAAGTGCAAAGCATCGTATCGACACTGTTAAGATCATGATAATGAGCATGGTTTTCATAATTTTTAATTTTTAATACAACCTTTTGGAATATTTTGTTGTCTGTTAATCATAAATACCCCCAAAAGGTGAAGATAAAACCAGCAGATTCTTTAACGATTTTTTAACAGGAGATTAACAGTATTTAACAACGATGGTGAAAATATCACATGATTTGCATCGTTTTTTTGACAATAAAACCTGGTTAAACTTAAAGAACAGAAAACTATGAAACGAATTGCAGGTGTTTTTTTAATCGCATTGATTGGTGGAGCTGTTTCCCTGGGATTGTATAAAACTTTTGAGAAAAAACAATATTTTGGCAATTCACGGCCTGAGGGAATCCCCATCAGCCGGGTAAATTATAACCCGAGTGCGGCCTTTAATCAGCCTGATTTTGAGGCAGCAGCAGCTATTTCCATTCATGCTGTGGTCCATATTAAGTCAGAATTTCAGAAGAAGAGTCTGGTTTATGATGATTTCTTCGGGTTTTTTAATTATGGTGGGCAGCGTCAGCCGCGCGAATATATTTCTCCATACTCAGCTATGGGATCCGGGGTGATTGTATCACCTGATGGATACATTGTAACAAATAACCACGTGGTTCAGGAGGCTACCAACATCGTGGTGACACTGAATAACAAGCGGGTTTATGAGGCCAAGGTAATTGGGACGGATCCCAGTTCCGATCTGGCCCTTATAAAAATCGAGGAACAATCACTGCCCTTCCTGGCTTACGGAAATTCCGACGAGGTAAAAATAGGGGAGTGGGTACTCGCCGTCGGGAATCCATTTAATCTCACATCCACGGTTACTGCGGGAATTGTGAGCGCAAAAGCTCGTAACATCAATATTCTTGGATCACAGGGCGCCATTGAATCATTTATCCAGACCGATGCTGCCGTGAATTCGGGGAACAGTGGCGGGGCGCTGGTTAATACCCGTGGCGAGCTGATCGGTATCAATGCGGCCATTGCATCCGGTACAGGATATTACACAGGATACTCCTTCGCCATTCCGGTTAATATTGTGAAAAAGGTGGTGGGGGATTTTATGAAATTCGGAAAGATACAACGGGCCTACCTTGGAGTGTATTACCGCGAGATTGATGATCAGTTTGCCAAGGACAAGGGTTTCTCCGATCTCAGGGGAATTTATGTGGATGATGTCGTGGAGGGTGGTCCTGCTGAAGCAGCGGGGGTAAAGAGCGGTGATGTGATCATCCGGATTGACCAGCAGCCAGTGAATGGAAAAGCTGAACTGATGGAGATGATCGGGCAGAAAAATCCCGGGGATAAGGTCAATATGGTGATAAGCAGGTCGGGGAAGGAATTTGAAATGGCCTTGACCATGCAGGGCGAGGAATCGCAGAAAGCCCTGGTCAAGGATGACAAGCTGATCATGCATGGAGCGACCTTCCAGGTGTTGACTTCCAATGAAAAAGCCAAATTCAAAATCGATTATGGCTTTAAGATTACCTCACTGGGAAACGGCAAACTTAAAAGTTCCGGTATCAGTGCAGGCTTTATTATACTTTCAGTTGATCGCATACCCATGCGTACAACCCAGGATTTAAAAGAGGCGCTGGCTAACCGCCAGGGAGGCGTGCTGATTGAAGGCGTTTATCCCAACGGTTTACGGGCCTATTATGGAATCGGACTATGAGACAATTAAAAATTTCGAAATCGATCACCAACCGCGAAACTGCATCGCTCGACAGGTACCTTGCCGATATCGGTAGAGAATCACTGATCACGGCCGATGAAGAGGTGCAACTGGCTCAACGCATCAAACTTGGCGACCAGGCTGCCCTTGAAAAGCTTTGCAAGGCGAACCTGAGGTTTGTGGTTTCCGTGGCCAAACAATATCAAAACCAGGGACTCAGCCTGCCCGACCTGATCAATGAAGGAAATGTAGGGCTGATCAAGGCGGCGCGCCGCTTCGATGAAACCAGGGGTTTCAAGTTCATCTCCTATGCCGTGTGGTGGATCAGGCAATCTATTCTCCAGGCTCTTGCTGAGCAGTCGCGGATCGTGCGACTGCCTCTCAACCAGGTAGGTTCGCTGAGCAAAATGTCGAAGGCCTCCATAAAGCTTGAACAGCGTTTTGAAAGGCTTCCTTCAAATGATGAACTGGCTATTGAACTTGAGATCCCGGAGTCGAAAGTTGCCGAAACCATCCGGATGTCGAGCCGTATTGTTTCCATGGATGCACCCATTGACCAGGATGAGGAGACCAAACTGGTTGATGTGTTCGTTAATGAGGATTCGCTGGGGACAGATGAAAACCTTATACGTGAATCACTGGCAAAGGAGATTCAGCGATCATTATCGACCCTTGCCGAAAAGGAAAGGGATATCATCAATATGTTTTATGGTATCGGCGTGCCGCACAGCTATACACTGGATGAGATCGGGTCAAAGTTTGACCTTACACGCGAAAGGGTCAGGCAGATCAAGGAAAAGGCGCTCCGCAGGTTAAAGCACTCATCCAGGAGTAAACTTTTAAAATCATACCTTGGATAACTTTTTGGAAATGAACTGTTAATGACTGTTATCAACAGGATGTTAAAAAAATATCCTTAAAAAACGGACATTCATATCCATGGTTTGAAATTATTTGTACTTTTGTCATCTGTTAATCATTTATCAGTTAATGATCCGTAACCGCCGAAATAGTCTACTTTTCCTCCTTTGCTTCCAGGCAATGGCAGTGGCTATTATCTGCTTTGGATCACTCATTAATTTCCATCAGTATAAAATATGGGGAAAACCACTCATCCCCAATTTTGTTGGTTATAAGCGGGATATCGATCATGTTTCAAAAACATTATCCTTCTCGAAATTCACCAAAGACAACCAACAAATTCAGAAGGATTTTTCAGGCGAGGCTTGTGACTTTGGTATTGAAGTCAACCAACCGCAATTCGGACCTTGTTCCGTATTATCCTGCGATCTTTCCAATAATCTCCCTGCTTCCCGCCGGGTATCTCCTTCGGGTCTGCGCGGGCCACCAATTTCCTGAATATCATCTGGTAAACTGTAGCGTTGAAGTGATGTTGAACCTGAATGTTCAATGCACTGCTTCAATCTGGTTGTTGATAAAATTGTAACAGCTCGTCATTTTACCTTACAGATGGTTCCCGGTTCCACGGGATATTTAATCCAATAATCCATTTTCCCAGTCACTTGTTTGCCCGATTACCTGTTTGTCTGTTTATCAATTCACGATATAACCCAATCAATCAAAATTTACATTATGAAACAAATCTCTACTTTTAAATTTACAGCGTTGTTATTACTTGCTGTTTCTCTGAATAATTTTACCCTGAAAGCCCAGGGAGCCATGACGCCCGACTCGATCGTGATGTCGGCAGGCTATGCAAATGAGGTATATTACAATATGGCTGGCGGAGTTGTACTTAGTGGGCCAAGGGCCACCTGGGATATCGCATTCCGGACTATGAAGATGAGCTCGTCGATAATAACCAACGACGGAGCCGGTGTTGTGCTTTATACCTATCCAAAGGCAGATACAACAGGTTGGGCTACCCTGGATACCAATGGTCTTTCAACCTGGGCACAGATGTTCAATGACCCGACAGATTGGGAAAACGGAGCTTTTTCGCGCAATGCCACGGGTCATCCCGATTATGGCTGGGGCAAATACAATGATGTAACCCATAATCTCACAGGTGATTCGATTTTTGTAATCAAACTGCGCGATGGTAGTTTCAAGAAACTCTGGATCGTTAAAAAGTTATCTGCCGCCGATGTTTATATTTTCAAATATGCCAACCTCGACGGATCCGATGAGAAAATTATCACCCAGGATCTGAATGCTCAAATTGCAACTGATTTCTATGGATATTCACTGCAGACAAACGAACCAATTGGATTTCAGCCTCCGAAGGCAGACTGGGACATCCTCTTTACAAAGTATGTGTCGGTACAGTCAAATGGATCTCCATATCCGGTAATAGGCGTCCTTTCAAAGGAGGATGTTAAGGTTAAACATTTTCATCCTGTACCTCTCACATACAGCGATTTCGGTGCCGGCACCTGGGATTCAACCCGGTCGAAAATTGGCTGGAATTGGAAAGTATTCGATATGAAATCGTTCACCTATATCGTTCCCGATACCAATGTCTATTTCGTAAAACCTGAAAGTGGCGATATTTATAAATTATACTTCACCGCTTTCGCCGGAACATCGACCGGACTGATAAAATTCAGTGTTGAAAGGGCAGCTGGAGCAGGTACCGGCGATTTAAAAGCCGATCCGATTCAATTAACAATTTATCCGAATCCTGCCATTGACAGGATCAATATCAATGCGACCGGTGCGACCGGTGAAGACCTTACGTTTACTCTTACAGATCTGACAGGCCGACAACTCCGTGCAGATCGTCCGGGACGTATGGCTGATGGGCGCTATGCTTATTCAATGGATGTAACCGGGGTGCAACCCGGGATTTACTTTGTGACCGTTTCCACCGCAGCAACGAAAACGGTGACTAAAGTAATTATCACCCGTTAAGCATGACAAAAGGCCCATTCAGCCTCGTAGTCGGACTATTGAGTCTTTTGGCCGTAACCGTTGGTTACGGCCAAAAGGCTTTTATAAAGGTCATCGATCAGAAAAGCCATGAACCAGTCGCTTTCGCTCATGTATGCTTCGAGGGATTAACATCCGGTTCAGCCAAATATTGCCTGACCACAATCGACGGGATTGTGGTGAATGAAGTGAGTGAAATTTCGAAAATCGCGATCAGTTATGTGGGATTTTCAACCTACATTGATACAATAAAACCAGGGCAGTCAATGGATATCCAGCTTCGGCCAACGGTGCTGAATATGGATGAAGTGGTTGTTACGGCGCAATACACACCGGAACGGGCCGACAAGTCCATATACAAGGTCGAGGTGATCAATGCCAGGCAGATCGACCAAAAAGCAGCGACCAATATGGCCGATTTGCTCAAGGACCAGTCGACCATGCGCGTAACACAGGATGGGGTGCTGGGAACCAGCCTCCGTATCCAGGGAATGTCGGGTGAAAATGTTAAATTCCTTCAGGATGGGGTTCCCCTGATTGGCCGGTTGAACGGAAATTTCGACCTGAATCAGATCAACCTCTTCAATGTGGATCATGTAGAGGTGATCGAAGGTCCCATGTCGGTCATCTACGGAAGTAATGCGCTTGCCGGAGTCATTAATATCATTACAAAAGAGAATAAATCATCCATTTTAAATACCAGCGCCAATTTTTATACTGAGTCTGTTGGGGTTTATAATTTCGATGCGGCAGTATCGCTAAACCGCAAACGGCATGGTTTTTCGATCGATGGTGGCCGTAATTTTTTCGGTGGGTATTCACCTGTTGATACCAGCCGTTCCAAAACTTTCAAACCCCGCCGACAGTATTTTTTTGATGGTTATTATACCTACACGACCAATGTAGTGAAGTTGAAAATTGCAGGCGACTACTTCAATGAACTGCTGCTTGACAATGGTCCCTTGCTTGGCCCGTACTATGAAACGGCTTTTGATAATCATTTTACAACGATCAGGTATTCTGGTCGTGCCGATGCTTCCATCAAACTACCACGCAGCAATTTCATCAACCTGCTGGGTTCCTGGTCGGGTTATAACAGGCTGCGGGAGACCATATATAAGGATCTGACAACGCTCAATGAGAACGTGGTACCGCAATCATGGGCACAGGACACAACAACGATTACCAACCTCATTGCACGCGGAACATTCGCTAAAAACAATCCTGCCCGGAGGTTCAATTACCAGGCTGGATTTGATATTAGTGTGGAGCGAGGAACCGGAAAGAAAATCGAGGATTATGAGCAGCAAATAGGTGATTATGCCGCCTTTCTGAGTGTCAAATGGGACCCTGTAAAGGCCTCCCATTCTGACAGGGTGGTGTTGTCGATCCAGCCTGGAGTGAGGATGATATACAACACGAACTACAATGCCCCATTGGTGTATGCTCTCAGCGCCAAATGGAACATAGTTGAGCCATTGAACCTGAGATTCTCCTATTCCCGTGGATTCAGGGCTCCTTCAATCAAGGAACTCTACCTGGTCTTTGTCGACGTAAATCACAATGTACTGGGAAATCCGGATCTGAAGGCTGAAAAATCGAATAATTTCAACCTGAATCTGAACTGGGCCAAAGAACAACGAAAGGTAGCCTGGTCCATGGATGTGACCGGGTTTTATAATTTTATAGAGAATGTCATTCTGCTGGCTCAAACCGGAAGCAGCCTCGAATACAGCTATCAGAATGTCAGCAGGTACAAGAGCGCCGGGGTACAGTTAGGTTGCTCCTATTCCGTTTACCCCGGATTTAAGCTGCAGATTGGCTTTGCCGAAACCGGAATCACCGGAAGTGTGGATGCCGATTCCGCATACCAGCCATTTAAATGGTCGACGGAGGTGACCGTCAGCCCTTCATACCGCTTTATCAAGCCTGACTTGACCCTTTCGGTTTATTATAAGTATTCGGGATCAGCGCCGCAACTTCTGTTCGACGAGGAATCGCTCAACTGGCAATGGGTAGCTGCATACAATACCATGGATTTTACTGCCAGCAAGGGGTTCTGGAACAGCCGGTTCCGTTTATCGGCAGGTGTCAAGAATATTTTCAATACAACCACGATCCCTTCGACCGGCGGAGGCGGTGGCGGACATGGAGACGGCGGAGGCAGCACCAACATCAGCTGGGGCCGGACCGTATTTTTAAAACTCTCTTTTCAATTCAATAAATACAAATGATGCGTTTAGCGATTGTGTCAGCCGTTCTGTTCATTGCCTTTTCATTTCAATCATGTTTTAAGGAAGATGAGATGGTCACGCCCCATCCAAGGGGGGATGTAAAGACCGATACAATTCCCATGACGGAAAATTATCTGTACCAGGTTTATTACAGTCTGGACTCCGGTGAAATTGTCGGTTCGAATGTGAAAACGTTATTTGACCTGGGATTTGAATGCAACCAGCCGGGATGGCATGTGATCCTGAATACAAGCAATTTTATGAAGGTGGCCGATCTGGGAAGTGTGCCTTTTGGAAGCGCTTACGATACAGCCGGGATAAATATGCTTTTTGATAAATCGGATGGCAATCCTGACTCCAATGCCGTAGGACAATGGTTCACGATATCCGGGGCCGATACCGTCTCGAACGGTCATGTATACGCTGTAAGCCGCGGTCTTGATGAGCTTGGCAATCCCCTGGGACTCTACCAGGTCATTTTTGACAGTCTCAGTAATAACACCTTCTATTTTCGCTATGCCCCATTGAGTGGCGGATCCGGGATAACGGCAGCAGTTGTAAAGGATCCGTCGGTCAATTATATTTACTTCAGCCTGAAATCAGGAACGGTTGTAAATGCAGAACCATCCAGGGAATCATACGATTTGCTTTTCAGTCAGTATACCACGATGCTGTTTACTGACGAGGGAATTCCATACCCTTATCTCGTCACGGGTGTTTTGTTGAACAGGAACCTGATGAGAGCGGCAATTGATTCGACAACCGACTTTCTTGCCATTAACAGAGAATCAGCGTTAACGCTGCATTACAGCCAGGCGATGGATGTCATCGGCTATGACTGGAAATACTACAATTTCACTTCAGGAGTATACACAATCCGCCCAAAACTGAACTATGTTATTCAGAGCGAATCCGGATACTTCTTTAAGCTCCGGTTCGTCGGTTTTTACAACAAGGACGGGTTGAAAGGCTACCCTGTGATTGAGTACCAGCGGTTGTAGAACACCTGTCCCTAATTTGTCTGCTGCTCACAAAAGTCACTTCCGCTTATGGTTGCGCCACCACTATTTCCCTCGTAACTGATTTTGAGGCTGCCATTCTTTGTGGTGCCGGTAGCCGATACCGATACATTGGTGCTGGTTAGTACAGGTACCGTGACGCTCCATGGAAGGGTAGGATTCTGAACAGTCATTGTTCCTGCAATGGTCATGTAGCTCAATGATGAAATGGCGCCATCGCCGGTTTGTGTTGCAGTGTAAGTGATGTTCATCTCAACTGGTGGCTGACTTGATGCAGTCGAGAGATTGCAGGTAATCTCGCTTGTCTTTTTGCAACCAAGGAGTCCAATGATTACAATTGAAATTAGCATGAGGTGATTGAGATACTTCTTCATGGTAAGAATTTATAGTGAATAATTAATCTATGATTTCTTTAATAATTATGCCACGATGCAGGATATGATACAAAGGTCATAAAATTATTCATAAGACTTAGGTTGGAAGCAATTTTATTTTTTTTCGTATATGCCAAACGGCATAACAATGCCAAAAGATAGGTTCCACCCCGGGTTGTATACGCCCGCCTCTTTGAGCCTGCTTAGATGATCGAAGTACTTTGTATTGGTCAGATTGCTGCCTGAGATGTACAGTGTCCAGATCTGCCGGGCGACATGAAGGCGGGTGCCAATAGAGGCATCAAGCAGAAAATATCCGGGAGAATTGGTTTCGAAAGTATCGGTTCGATCCTGGGCGGCGTGGATTTGACCCCCAATCTCGATGTATGGTCCTGTCAGCCGGCTTTTATTCCCGGTTTCAAATGTCCAGCGCAGTTTATGAACAGAATGGAGAGCCGGGATGAAGGGGAGGGGAGTCCCGGTCGATTCATTGGTGCCAAGCACAAAATCGATACTGTTTTCAAAATGTAGCTGTTCCAGTGGGTGGAAATCAATCTCAAGTTCAAACCCCTTCAGGGAGGAATTTCCCTGAACAAAGCGATAAACCTGATATGTATTTCCCTCTTTTTCAATAGTTTCACTGTTGATATTCCGCTGATATATGTAATTGAAGATGTAATTATAATAACCGCTGAAAATGATACTCAGCCAATCCCAGTTTGCTGAAATCTCACCATCGGCCTGCAGGCTGTTTTCGGGTTTCAGTAAGGGATTCCCTATCTCATAGCGGAATGTACCGGGATGAATGCCGTTCGAACCCAACTCGGCAATATTGGGAGCGCGGAATCCTGATCCGAGATTAAACTTGAAGTTAAATATGTTTGAAGCGGCGAATGTGAATCCCGTTGAACCGCTAACAGCCCCGAATGAGTTATTGAATCCAGGGAAAATCGTATCGCCCGAAAGAGCGGGGATCCCCAGGCTGTCGAGATAGAGGGATTTGCCATCGATCCAGCGATGGTCGTAACGTAAGCCGGCATTCAATGTCCATTTCTCCCATGATTTTTTAGCATAGATAAATCCCCCGAGATTCTGCAGGTTGTAAGCCGGGACCAGGAACTCAATCCCCTTATTGCTATTCGATTGGGACATTCCGGATATCCCTGCTACCAATTCGATGTCACCTTCAAACAAATGCGTGAATTTCAAATCATAGGTGCAGGTGTTGAGGTGCATAAAAAGTGTTGGCTCTTGTGGGTTGTCCTCAAATTCCCTGCGGTTGTTTTCCTGGTATCCAAGGTTAATCCGCACCTGACCAGCGCCCAGGATGAAGTTTGACACAGATGTTAGCTTATTGTGGCTTACCCGTTGGTAGGGCAATGCGGTTTGACGCCCCTTCGCCATGGATGCGGACACGATTTCTCCGTTCGCATCGATGAACTGTCCGGTTGCACTGTCCCTTTCTCCTTGCACCATGCCAATATTTGCATCATACCTGCTAAAATGGAGGTGAGAAAATCCCCATTTTTTGTTAATTCCAAGCATTGTGCTGTAATTCAGTTCATTAAATCCTGAATTATATACGTATTCGGGCGGTGATTTGTAGGATGCTGCATTTTTGTAGCTTCCGCGTGCCCGCCATATGATCCCGTTGTGATTTCCCTCCAGCATCAAGGTACTGTTTGTCATCATGTTGTTGGTGGCAAACTGGGTGGCGCCCTCTCCCCTGATGGTGTTCATCGGAGCATGCACCGGTTCAAGGATGTTGATCACGCCGCCCATGGCATCTGACCCATAAAAAAGGCTGGCAGGCCCTTTCAGGATTTCGATCCGGTCGGCCGAATACTGATCGATCTCTATGCCATGTTCATTGCCCCATTGCTGCCCCTCCTGCCGCACCCCCTCATTCAATGTGATCACATGATTGAAACTGAGTCCCCGGATAACGGGTTTTGAAACATCACCCCCTGTGGTGATCTCCGAAACACCCGGTACCGCTGATATTGCGTCAATGATGTTGGTCGAGGGAGTCGTGAATAACTGGGTCTTTCCGATCGGTGTGATCGAATTACTGCTGCGGCTGTTGTCTGTTGAAATACCGCTTCCAGTGATAACGACCTCCTGTCCTTCAATGGCTTTTTCAAAAAGCTGGAAATTTATGACGGATACTTGTTTCAGGTCAACCATGGCTGATTTGCCCCCATAACCCATAAAACTGGCCTGAATAAGCAGGAAACTCTTCGGAAGGTTGGAAAACTTGTATATGCCCTCCTTATCTGTCGAAACCCCCGTCTTCAGGTCCGGAATGTAGATTGTGGCACCGGGCAGCGGCTCATTCGTCACCGCATCAGTGACTTTTCCCGTCAGGGTTGTCTGGGAATAAAGTCCAGCGGTAAAGGATAACATGATTATGATCAGAATTGAACAGGATGTTATTTTAAACTGCATGGTTGGAATTTTTTCAGGATTAAATATGTATTCGATGAAGGAAATTTGATGTTAACAGACGAGGTTGGAGGTAATTTATGACCATTTCGTCAAAGGGAATAACCAACAAAACCTGCGTTGAAGGTTATATTGCATTCTGGCAGGATTGCGAAACTAATCGTGTTCCGATGCAGTCATACTGAGCAATTGAGTTCACATTTATATACAAACTCAAGCAGCAAAAGTATAGAACGAAAACAAACCAGCAGAAAGGGATGAAATGAAAACTAAACTTCCGGGGGGGCTCTCAGATTGGCAAAACGAGCAGCCGCTAAGAAAGGGAATTCAGTTTGATGACCAATAATGGGCGAAGGAATTTCTTGTGCTAATGTCGATAAAAACTCTTCAGGAGAGGTGAAAACCTGGGCCTCGATTTGCAATAATTTGCAGTGGCTGTGTTGTTTTTCAATGGTGGTGAAGTTTCCAGGATGGCATTGTGTTTCATCGTGCCCGTGGAATTCATGGATCAATTCAGCTGGTGTGATAATCAGCGCGAATACAGCCAGGAGAAACCCTGAAGTAAATTTCTTTAAGGTTAACATTGAGTGCAAAGGTACTTTAAAATTGTGATCATTCTGGAAATTGAAAGACCTTGACCATTATGCCACAACAAGTGCAATGTAAATCTGCACCCACAAATATTTCAAAGAAAGTTACAAATAAATTAGATTCACAGTTTGTTTCAGGTCAGGATGTAAACTCAGTGCGACCGGGCAGGTCTTGACCACATATTCCAGGATTTTCTTTTCCTTTTCAGAATAATTGCCGGCGGGGAAGGTGAGTTCGATAATGATCTCATCAATGCGCCGGGGTGGTTCCTGGGTCATAATTTTGGTTATTACCAGTTTGGTGCCATCGATATTGAAATTGTGTGTACGTGCTGCGATCCCCATCACAGTGATCATGCAGCTTCCCAGCGCTGTGGCGACGAGGTCGGTAGGTGAAAAATATTCACCCCGTCCCTGATTGTCAGTGGGTGCATCTGTGATCAGTTTATTTCCCGACTGAAGGTGCGTGGCCTCTGTGCGAAGGCCGCCAAGGTATGTTGTTTCTATTGTAGCCATGGTTCAATTTGCTATTTGCGGTTTACGATTTACGATTTTTAACTATTGCCTATTGCCTAATTACAAATTACAAGTGACAAGTGACAAGTGACAATTGACAAGTGATATGTGACAAGTGACGATTGACAATTGACAATTAGATTTTTTATCGGGTTGTAATTTTGGTTGTTCATGTTCCGAGTTTATTTGTATCCGATGGCGGCATATCCCACCCAATGATTCATGCTGGCTATTGCTGTCGTTCCCATATTCAGGTCTTCGACCGGGATGGCGGGCTGCATGATTGAATTGCCATAGCCCAGCAATACGCCTTTCATTGGATAAGACCGCAGGTTTTGTTCAAGGTAAAAGGCGGTCAGCAGTCCGAATGGAACCGAATACCGTCCGCACCACGTCCATTTATATGCACGGGAATTTGTATCCTGCACGGTGTATTCGTTAAATTGCCGGAGTTTGCTCCTGGTTATTTCACCCAGCAGGCAATCGTTAATAATCTCGTATTCATGTGCCAATGCCTTTTTGTACCCGGCGCTGTCGCAACCAAATGGTGCGTAATTTTGCCCTCCCCAGTCTTCATCCCCGTAATGCACTGCATCATTAGAAATAACAATCGCTATATCCTTGTTCCAGCCCAGGTCGAGTTCCTGCATAATTTTGGTTAGTGCCAGGGCAAGTGATCCTCCCAACTCGTCCATCTTATCGAAGGACATGTCCGGGATCAGGATAGGCACGATCTCAATTTTCCGGTTGTAATACTGCAGGACCGGAATCAGCGCTTCGATAGAATGTTCAGTCTGATGTATGGAGTCGTGTATGATAAATGTGGATCTGGGAAGCTTGTTCATTATCTTCTCCCTGAGGATGGAAACTTTCACAGGGCCATATGGTTCTGACCATTGGTCAAAACTGTCAAAAACCATTTTGTCTTCGAGTCCGAACTTTTTGGCTTTGTGCGCAACACCGATCAGAATAACTGTGGAGGCCTTAATGTTCCGCAGAACGGCAGGATAGAGCCAGCCGGCATAGGAATAATCATCGTGGGGACAAATTGCCACCTTCCAGGGGGTGAATTTCTTGATATTATGGCGATTCCATGTATCCAGGATCTTCTGACCCTGCAGATAGAATATGCGATTCATTACCGAATCCATCTGCCAGGCTTGTGTGGGAAATCCAACCAGGTCAACCGGTTTGCGAACCTTTTCAGCGGATCTGCTGCTGGTAAGGAACGACAGGCTGATTATTAAATAGCAAATCCGGAGGGACATTTTGATTTACGATTTACGATTTACGATTTACGAATTACGATTTACGATTTTGTTTTGCGTTTCGCGTTCCATGATTCGCTTTGAGCGTTTGTTAATGCCCGCATAAAGTTGACACTAAATGCTAAACGCTAAACGCTAAACGCTAAACGCTAAACGCTAAACTAGATGAAAAGTGACTTGTAAAAGTATGGATATTTCAGTTTAAGGCACACCGCTGTTCTAAAAATACTTTTAATCCTACGCCTTAATCGCATATTGCAACAATAAGTTCCTATGCATACTCACACCATCGAACCATAAACTAAAAAAATGGTACTTTTGCAAATCACCTCATATGCACCCCTTGCAATCAGCATTATCTTCACAACTTAATTTTCGCGATCTGGGCGGAATACCAACAATGGATGGCCGGAAGGTCATACCAGGCCTGCTTTTCCGCAGCGGTGACTTTTTTAGTCTTTCCCCTGAGGATATCAGGAAGCTGGAAGGAATCAGACTTGCCACGATCATTGATTTTCGCGCACATCGTGAGATTGTGAAGCGGCCTGATAAATTGGCGGGTTCCGTGAAAGCATCCATTCATATTGAAATCCATGATGCTGCACGCGACAGGGCAGAGAAATTCCTGGAAGAAAACAATGCGGAAGGGCTCGAGCATGTCCTGGTCCATGATTATATCAGGATGGTCAATAATCATCAGCATGATTTTCGGAGATTCTTGAATATAGTCGCGAATACAGACTATTTGCCATTGGTATTTCACTGTGCGGCTGGGAAGGACCGTACCGGGCTGGCTGCAGTTTTCCTGTTAACGGCCCTTGGGGTGGATTTGGAGCACATTTGGGATGATTATATGGCGACCAATGTATTTACGAAATCCTACACCGAAAAGATCATCCGCAAAGTTACTGAATCGGGGATGAACGGAGAGATTTTGAGGCCATTGCTCGAAGTCAGGAAGGAATACCTTGACGCAGCCTTGAATGAAATTGATCAGAAATACAACGGCTTAACGAATTTTGTACTCGATGTGCTGAAAGCAGATTGTGTAAAATTGCAGGAGAAATATCTGACAAAATAATGTACGACGGTCACTTGTCATTTGTAATCTGTCACTTGTCACCTGTCACTTGTAATTTGTCCCGTGTCCCGCGTCCCGCGTCCCGCGTCCCGCGTCCCGCGTCCCGCGTCCCGCGTCCCGTGTCCCGTGTCCCGTGTCCCGATTATTCCTCAATCGTAAATCGTAAATCGTAAATCGTCAATCGTCAATCTTCTCAATTATTCCCATATTCCCATTGAGCCTCACCATGTCACCGTCTTTTAAAAATTTCTTTGCTCCCTTGGCTCCGACCACGGCCGGGATGCCGTATTCACGGGCAACCACTGCACCATGCGAAAGCGGACTCCCGATTTCGGTGATCAGTCCGGCGATGATGCTGAAATATGGGGTCCAGCCAATATCGGTAAAGGAGGCTACCATGATCTCACCTTCCAGCAACATTTCAGCTTCGGCCAGCGTGTGAATGATGCGGGCCCGTCCTTCGACAAGGCCGCTGCTTACCGGCGTTCCCTTCAATTGTCCTTCGGTGATCTCAATATTTACATCTTGTTCCAGTGGTTCCGGGATTCCAAAACTGATCTCTTCAAAAACAAGGTTATCAAGGTCAGGAAGGATGTTACGGCGTTTGTTTGCTTTTTGTCTCCAGGCAGGATCATGATCAAGGATCAATTTTCCGATCTCTTCATGGGTCAGGAAGTAAATCTGATCGGTATCATCGATTAATCCGGCTCCCGCCATTTGTTTGGCAAGTATCCGATACCCTTTTCGGACCGTACTGACCATTTTGATCGAGTAGGCTTTGGTGGTCTCCCTTCGCGCAACTGCTTTTCGTGCGGTAGGGATCATGGTGAGCAGTATCCTTCTTTTAATGAATGGCAAGTGGGCAAGCGCTTCCCTTATCTCGCTGGGTGCATCATGTTTAACATGCTTCACATCTCCCATTCTGACACGGGTCTGAAGGGTCCGTATAAGCTGCTGCGGATTTTCCTCCCATGTTTTCTCCCGTAGTTCCGATTCACGCACACAACGGTGGCCGTGACGTTCGATGAAGGCATTGAACAGATTGGTTATTTCGACAGGTGCTTCATGCGTCAGTATCTGCAAGGCCTCAGTGGGTGAGGCATGAATAAAACGGGACGAAAACCCTTTGTCATCACGAATTGTTGTAGCAAATCGTTCCAGTGATTTGACCGCATCGGCGCTCTCGATCTCCGGGATATCCAGGAGGAGCATGGTGGCAATGTGGTGATCACTGGCATTTGGCAAGCGCTTGTCTCCGGTCATTATACGCATGAAGGCTGAATAGAGGGTTCCCGACTGTGCCGATGCCCCGAGATGGTGCCCGAACCCAATCCCGAGCTGGCCTATGGCCATCTCAAGGCTGTCGTACAATTGCTGCATTGTCCCTCCGGTATTGATCCGTAACCCCGACTCAAGTTTTTTCAGCGATTCAAGGTGTTTTCCGGCCCGTGTCGTATTCAAAATCTGGCGGAAAAAATTGATGACCCTTACAGGCCATATTACTTCGGGTTTGGCTTCAATACCCGGGAAGACCTTGCCGCTAAGCGCGAATTGCACATCCGAGGATTTGTTGAGCCATACCTTCTTCGGATAATCCATCATATGGCTCATATTGATGAAGAGCCTGTTGTAAAACATCTGGATATATCTTGGGGAGGTGCGGTCTTTTAAGTTATAGGCGCCGGCCCGGTCGGCAAGCATGGTCATGCCGTAATCAATTGCTTCGGCGCTTACGGAATAGGTGAGGGGGGTGGCAACGCCCGGCATCATCTCCCCGATGTTCCCGAGTGTCCAGATTTCATCACTTTTCCCTTTGACGGTATCAAGTTCGTTGTAATGGACCTCATCCAGGGCAGTTACCGGTCTCACCTGGAGCCAGTGGAGCATGCCATTATGATCAATGGCCCATTCGAGATCGACAGCATGGTTGATATGATTTTCGGCATGGAGGGCTCCATCTATGATCTCTTTCAGGTGTTTTTCATCCAGCAGTTGACCATTTTTTCCGACCTCCAGGCCTATGTTCGAGCCACTGCGGAAAACTTCATAATGATGTGCATCCTTCATGCCGCTAACGAGCGCTTCTCCCTTTCCGGCAATGGCATTTACCATGATTTTATCCCTCCGGTTGTTCACCGGGTTAACGGAGAAAACTCCCCCCGCCACACGGGCCTCCACCATGTTCTGCAGGATCACGGAGATTCGCAGATCCGCATCAGCAATAATATTTCCTGAATAGGATTTGACCCGTCTGGCGCCCGCAGCCACGATACATTTCCTGATTGCTTCCCTGATATCTTCAAATGAATTTAGATCCAGGAAGGTCTCAAACTGACCAGCAAAGGATGCCGCAATTCCATCTTCGCTCACTGCGGATGAACGGACAGCCTTGGGTCCTCCACCCAGTTTAAGAAGGAAACTTCTGAGGAGATCTTCATTCACCTGACCGATGGCAGGTTGCACGATTACAAACGCATCCGGAACCCTGAGACCCAGGTTCATCAGTACCTGCAATCCTTTTGCCTTTCCACCAACTGGTTCGTCCTGAATATCTTGAATAAGCTTGATCAATCCCTGGAATTAAAATGCAAAACAATTATTTGGAAAAGGCTAAGCTCAGACCTGGTATTTATCGGCATGAAATCCGAATTCAACCATGCCAACCCCGTCGGATCCATCGAATTTGTATGTGCCGATGCCTTCGCGCATCATATATTTTCCGTCGTGCAGGTAGGGGAATTCGCCATGCCGCCAGAACTCCATCTTATGAATTTTGCCACTGCGGGTCTTTATTTCGATGATCCCATGATCGGGAAGCAGTTTTTCTTTTGAAACAGTCTCCAGGTCAGTACATTCCACAATCGCATCCGTGGTGCCGTCTTTAGCAGTAATGAAACCTGCAGTGAGCCGGCCCAGGAACTGCCACTTGATGGTGGTGACGGTCCAGTGAATTCCTGCATCAGAAACGCCGGTAATCCAGTAATGGCGGTCCCAGGTATGCCAGTTCCGCGAACCAAACGAATGATCACGCGAGGCCATCATGTTCATGGCAAATGTACGATCATCCAATACGATTGAACCTTTGAAGGAACCCGTTTGTTCGTAATGCACCTGGTGGGTGTCTTTCATGTGGTGGAAAAATTCCTTTGTCCATTTCTCAGATGCAATAGCTTTAGCAATGGCGCTGTGATCGGAGCTTTTTGCAAAATCATAGATCGGATGGTCGCCGGTGAAAACCAGGTTGGTCTTGCAGGCATGGGCTTTGCCATCGCGGCTGTAAACAACGCCTTCATAGGTAACCCGCCAGATCTTGCCGGTTTCGATTGGTTCCCATTTCAGGGCGCCTTGCTGAAATCCCTCCCCTTCATCTCCTGGAGAACTGGTAAGACCAAAGTACCCAATACCTTTTAAAAAGAAGTCAAACCAATACTCGTTAGGGCGCTTTGGTTCACGAAATGCCATTCTGGTGATGAATGCATTGCCAGCCTTGTCTCCACCATAAAAATAGGAACTGTCGTTAGGGTAGGGCTGATGCTGGTCGACATGTTTCTGCTCAAGGTAGTCGACGGGGTATTGCCGGCTTTTGGTTCGCTTCACCATGTGCCGGGCGATGAGTTGTTTTAGCATTGTCGAAGAATTTCAGCCGCAAACTTAAGAATTTATTATGCGCGGTCGCGGCCTTTCTTAAATTTTGTTTTACGGTCTTTTACCGGGTAAAACCGGTCGCCACGTCCTTTTGCCATCTCCTCTTCCCAGGGCTTTCTTTTCTTTTCAGGCTCCTTCAGATCCTTGGTTTCTTTTGCCTTGTATGGTTTGTCAGAACCCTTTGATTCCTTTGATCCACGGTATTCCTTGCCTGATCTGAACTCTTTTCCGCCTTTGAATTCCTTTTTCCCCTTGAAGGGCTCCTTTTTACCAAATGATTTGCGTTCGGTTGGTTGAACCGGACCCGAGGCTACATTCACCGAGAGGTTGGACCCCTTGAATTCCGCTTCACTCAATGATTCGGTCAGGAATTTGGCAAACTCGGTATCGACTTCAAAAACGCCATCATTTTTTCCCAGCGTGATGTCGCCGATACGGATCCTTTTCCCAGGACTGTTGGCATTGATCAGTTCGATGAGGTTGTTGGGATAAAGGCCGTCGGACTTGCCGACATTGATGGAAAGACGCGTAAACGAGGCTGCATCGTTGCGTGATTCGCCTCTGCCTCCCCTGTCACGGAAGGACTCCTTACCGCCTTTGTCACGAAATGACTCGCGCCCCTTTTCTTCATAAACGTTGATATCCTTGGCATTACGATAGTATTCGAGAAAACGGTTGAACTCGAGCGCCACGAAACGCTTGATGACATCCTCTTTTTCAAGCCATTCGAGTTTCTTATAAATAGCCGGAAGGAATGGGTCGATTTCAGCATGTTCAATCTCCACATTTTCCATTTTATTGATCAGGTTGAAAAGCTGTTTTTCACAGATTTCGCGCCCGCCAGGAACCTTTGCCGCAATGAAAGGCTTGTTGATCAGTTTTTCGATCTGTCTAATGTAGTGTTTTTCCTTGAGATTGATGATCGCGATGGATGTTCCTGCTTTGCCGGCACGACCGGTACGCCCGCTGCGGTGGGTATAGGCCGACAAGTCATCAGGCAACGCGTAATTGATAATGTGAGTGAGGTCGTTTACGTCAAGACCGCGTGCAGCCACATCAGTGGCAACAAGCAGCTGGACATGCCTGATCCTGAATTTCTGCATGACACTGTCGCGCTGAACCTGCGACAAATCGCCATGCAGCGCCTCCGCATTGTAACCGTCCCCAATCAGTTTGTCTGCTATCTCCTGGGTGTCAATCCTGGTGCGGCAAAAGATGATCCCGTAGATGGATGGATAAAAGTCAACAATGCGTTTCAGCGCCGTATATTTATCCTTGGCATGTACGGTGTAATATAAATGTTTGATATTTTCAGCGCCGGCATTGCGATCCCCGATGGTGATCTCAACCGGATTTTTCATGTAGTTTTTAGCGATTATGGCCACTTCCCGGGGCATGGTTGCCGAAAACAGGAGCGTGTTCCGGTCTTCGGGCACCTCGGCAAGGATATCATTGATACTGTCAAGAAAGCCCATATTGAGCATCTCATCGGCTTCATCGAGCACAACAGCACGCACGCTGCTTAGTTTGATCGCCTTTCGCCTCATTAGATCGAGTAATCGTCCGGGGGTAGCCACAACAATCTGTACACCCTTTTTCAGTGCCTTTATCTGCACATCATAACTGCTGCCGCCGTAAACAGGCAAAACTTTCAGGTCGTCGATGTACTTGGCAAAGTCGTTGAGGTCGCCGGCTATTTGCACACATAACTCCCGTGTGGGAGAGAGGATAAGTACCTGCGGATGCAAATTTCCGGTATCAACTTGCTGGATCAGGGGCAGCCCATAGGCCGCAGTTTTCCCGGTTCCTGTCTGGGCCAGGGCAACGATATCGGTTTTTTCGCCTAACAGCAGCGGGATCACCTTTTCCTGTACCGGCATGGGTACCTCAAAGCCAAGGTCAACAAGGGCAAGCACGATCTCTTTGCTTATACCCAATTCTTCAAATGTAATCATGTAATTGTTTTATTGTGTGCTTTCGCGATTTCCGGGATTTGCTCAAACCAGGTGAAACCTGAATGAGGGGCTGCCATATGGCCGATGCCTGTTGATTGTGCGGGCGGGAAACGTAAATCAGATTTTTCTGACCTCAAACACTGATTATTAAGCGGCAAAGGTATGACATAATTTCGGATTTTAAATTTTGGATTTTAGATTTCAAGCCACTATGTATTATTCTTTGCGGAAAACCACATACCGGATCTCCCGGTCCCCTGTTTTTGATGAAATGTCGATTTCCCGTATCAGTCCTTGCATACCGAGCAATTCATCAAGCGATACATTGGTTTCGATCACGGCGAACCAGTTATCCCAGATTACTTTATCGCCAGGTTGTAATGTGTTCAGTGTGTGTTTATTGAGGTCTAGTCTTAGTTTTTTGTCGAAATGATCAACCTGCATTGCTTCACTCAGGTAGGGGTGGGTGTAAAGCATCTTATGCCGGGGCGGCGCGGGGTGTTCCAGCATGTGCGTGGCAGCTACCCTGGCCATGGTTTGCTCCCTGGTCAACTTCATCTCCCTGTTCCAGTCGATGGCGGCAGGGTTACCGCTGAATGGAAACATTGCCACAACGGCCACCAATAATACCCCGGTAATACGGCCGGCGATCCTGTATCCAGGGAGTAATTCAAGGGTTATGAAGTTGAAACCCCTGAGCGCGATCAGGCTGATCAATGGGGCGACGCCCAGTAAAACCCTTTTTAATCCCATGGAATTGAAAATTCCGAGGTTCCAGAAAAGGGAATGGGCGATCAGGAAGAGTAAAAATCCGGTAACAACCAGGATTGTCTCAGGCAGCGTGATCAGGATAGTTTTTTTAGTCCAGTGCCAAAGATAGCTGATGATTCCGGCAACCGTTAAGAAGTAAATGGGAACCCCGATCACATAATTCAGCTGGTTTACGAAATGAAGCAGCGGTCCGCTTCCATATTTTGGTTCGAGGCTTGAATAGGGGATTTTGGTGAAAACCCACAGGAGGTCATTATAGATGAAAAAACCGGCAACAGTGTACAGCAGGTGCCCGGTGAGCAGCCAGGGCAGGTATTTCCAGCTTTTGCCGGCAAGTAGCCATAATCCGAAGACAACCATGATGATCAGACCTTCGGAACGAACGAATGGCATAAATGAAACGATCACGGCGGCGGCAATAAATTTTCGCTGTACGGCCATAAAAATCCCGCCAATGAGAAACAACGCGAACAGGGGTTCGGTCAGCCCCGAGAAGGTGAGGATGTAATAAAGCGGCATGAAAATGAGGAAGACCACGCTCAGTATGGGATTCGGCATTTTCAGCTCCCGGGCAGTAAGAAAGGTGAGGTAAAATGCCAGGACTGAAACGGAGAGGTTGAACAACTTCATCCCGGTGAATCCGAATTGTGCAAATGGAGAACTGAGCAGCACAAAAATCGGTTTAGCCCAATGATCAAAAAAAAGTTCCGGATGAACCGGTGCGTAACGGGCAAACAGGTAATGCATGATGCTGTCGCCGCTGTCGCCGGTGCCATCAAAAAGAATTATGGTCACTATGCCCGCAACTGCATAAAGCGCAAGCAGGATGTAGATGGAATTTTGTTTAAAGAATCTCAAGAATACGTCGTTCAAAAGATTTGAAGATTTGAAGATTTGAAGATTTGAAAATTTGAAAATTTGTCATTTGTCACTTGTCACTTGTCACTTGTAATTAGTCCCGTGTCCCGTGTCCCGTGTCCCGCGTCCCGATTATTCGTGAATCGTAAATCATTCTTTGATTCCCAGCGCCGCCAGACCTCCCTCCGCTGTCTCTTTATAGATCCTCGGCAGGTCATGCCCCGTTTGACGCATCGCCTGGATCACCCGGTCGAAGCTCACAAGGTGGTGCCCATCCGACAGCAGGGCATACATATTGGCATCGAGCGCACGGGCTGCCCCAAAGGCATTGCGCTCAATACAGGGGATCTGCACCAGGCCAAGCAACGGATCACATGTGAGCCCGAGAAAATGCTCCATGGCAATGGAAGCTGCATATTCGACCTGCCCGGGTGTTCCGCCGAACATCTGTTCTGCCGCTGCAGCAGCCATTGAACTTGCACTGCCAACTTCGCCCTGGCATCCTACCTCGGCGCCGGAGATGGAAGCGTTGGTCTTGATCAGATTCCCGATAAGCCCAGCGGTTGCCAGTCCCCTTAAAATTTTCTTTTCGGTAAAATCATACTGGGTCTTCAACAGATATAAAACTGCAGGGATCACCCCGCATGAGCCGCAGGTTGGCGCTGTAACGATTTTCCCACCGGCTGCATTTTCTTCCGCAACTGCCAGGGCAAAAGCAAAGGTAAAAGCCCGCCGGGAGAGTGTCCCCTTGAAACTGCGGGCCTTGGTGTAGTAAGATGAAGCCTTGCGGGGCAGGTTTAACCGGCCGGGAAGCACCCCCTCTGTTTCGATGCCGCGTTCGACAGCATCCTGCATCACTTTCCAGACTTCGGTCAAATGATCCCAGATGGCAGGAGTTTCGTGCATTTCAACATATTCCCACATGGTGCGGCCGTTATCCTTGCACCAGTTAAGGATTTCGGTCATGGTGCTCAACGGATAGATGCTGGCTGAGGCATCTCTTGTGCCTGTGTCGCTGATATCACCGCCCCCGATGGAGTATGTGATCCATTCGGAACGCGTGTTATCCAGCTTATCCAGAGCCTCCAGTTTCATCCCATTGGGATGAGCCGGCAAAAATTGATCAGGCTGCCAGACAATTTCTGTGGAAAAAGGCTCCAGTGCACCGGTAATTGCTTTGTCGGTCATATGACCTTTTCCTGTTGCGGCGAGACTGCCGTAGAGGGTGACCCTGAATTTTTTTATACCGGGATGCTGATCCCTGAAAATTTCGGCAGCTTTTCGCGGTCCCATTGTATGGCTGCTCGAGGGACCATAACCGATTTTATAAATTTCTCTGATCGACTCCATGGGATTAGATTAAAAAAAAGCCGTCGGTATCAGGACGGCTTTTCATGTTTGATCGGGTTTGTTGATTTTTTAATTAACCCATCCTGACAACGAGGTCGGCCAACCTGTTGGAATAACCGTTTTCATTGTCGTACCAGGAAATTACCTTAACCAGGTTTCCGCCAAGGACTTTGGTCAATTCGGAATCATAGATTGAAGAATGCGGGTTGCCAATGATATCACAGCTTACCAATGGTTCGTCAAGATACTGGAGTATTCCCTTCATGGGGCCATTCGCAGCAGCCTTCATGGCAGCATGGATTTCATCCTTTGTAACATCGCGGCCCAGTTCACAGGTGAGATCAACCAGTGAGGCATCCGGTGTCGGAACGCGCACTGCGAATCCGTCCATTTTACCTTCAAGTTCAGGAATGACCAGTCCAATGGCTTTTGCCGCACCGGTTTTTGTGGGGATGATGGATACCGCGGCGGCACGTGCCCTGCGGAGATCCTTGTGCGGTGCGTCCAGGATGATCTGGTCATTTGTATAACTGTGGATCGTGTTCATCAAACCCTTCTTGATCCCAAAACTGTCATTCAGTACCTTGGCAATAGGAGCGAGGCAGTTGGTTGTGCATGATGCATTAGAGATCAGTTTCATATCCGGGGTGAGGGTGCTGTCATTCACTCCCAGCACAATGGTGGCATCCACGTCGTCCTTGTTGTCGGAAGGAACAGAAAGTAAAACCTTTTTTGCGCCGGCTGTAATATGTTTGTTCATCTTTTCGCGGGTGCGGAAAATGCCTGTACATTCAATTACGATATCAACCCCCAGGGCAGCCCAGGGAAGGTTTGCCGGATCTTTCTCGGCCATAACCCTGAATTTTTTTCCATTCACAACCATGCTGTCGCCATCTACGGCAACCTCTCCAGGAAATTTTCCATGGACGGAATCATATTTTAACAGATGCGCCAGCGTTTTGGCATCAGTAAGATCATTGATCGCAACAACCTCTACATTGTTTTTTGTAAGCAGTGCACGGTAAGTGAGGCGTCCGATACGCCCGAATCCGTTAATTCCAACTTTAATTGTTCCCATATGAATATGTATTGATAATTTAGAATAAATTTAAATCAATTAAGATGCAAAATTAAGGATTTTAGCGATAGCAACATGACCGGTATGAAAAAATAGTAACCTCTGCTTCCGGTCACTCAAAATCTTAAATAATTACTGTAAATTTGCACGGGTAGCGTCCATAACATTTTATTCCATGTCCACAACAAAATACATTTTCGTCACAGGCGGAGTTACCTCCTCCTTGGGGAAAGGCATTATCTCGTCATCAATTGCCAAATTGCTTGTAGCACGCGGCTTTACGGTGACAATCCAAAAACTTGATCCTTATATCAATATCGATCCGGGAACATTGAACCCCTATGAACATGGTGAGTGTTTTGTGACAGAGGATGGCGCAGAGACTGATCTGGACCTTGGTCATTATGAGCGGTTTTCAAATGTACCTACTTCACAGGCAAATAACGTGACAACCGGTGTGGTTTACCAGTCGGTGATCACCAAGGAGCGCCAGGGAGAGTACCTGGGTGAGACGGTACAGGTGATCCCACATATCACCGACGAAATCAAATACCGTATCAAATTGCTGGCCAACCGCGGCGATTACGATTTTATTATCACAGAGATCGGAGGTACAGTAGGTGATATTGAGTCGCTGCCCTTTATTGAAGCCGTTCGTCAGCTCCGGTGGGAACTGGGACGCAACTGCGTGGTGGTTCACCTTACCCTGGTGCCCTACCTTGCAGCCGCGGGGGAATTGAAAACAAAGCCCACACAGCATTCTGTCAAGACCTTACTGGAATCGGGGGTTCAGCCTGATATTATTGTTTGCCGCACGGAGAAACATTTGTCCGAGGGTATCCGCAACAAAATCGCCCTTTTTTGTAACGTGAGTCCCACTTCGGTCATCGAATGCATCGATGCCGAGTCCATTTATGATGTCCCCATCCTGATGCGGCAGGAGAACCTGGACCTGGAGATCCTGAAAAAGACCAAGATGCCATGCGATCAGGAACCTGATCTGGCTGACTGGGAACAATTTCTTTATGCACTGAAACACCCGTCGAGCGAAGTCAATATCGGTCTTGTCGGTAAATATGTTGAACTCAAGGATGCCTACAAATCCATCAACGAATCATTCATCCATGCCGGCAGTTTAAATGGCGTCCGTGTCAAGGTGCAAACCTTCCATTCCGAATTCATTGATGATTCGAATGTGGCTGAAAAGCTGGGCAATATGGATGGAATACTCGTCGCTCCCGGATTTGGCGAGCGCGGAATTGAGGGCAAGATCACTGCCATCCGTTTTGCACGCGAACAAAAAATCCCCTTCTTCGGGATTTGTCTTGGGATGCAGTGTGCGGTAATTGAATTTGGTAGGAATGTACTCGGATTGACAGGCGCCCATTCCACTGAATTTAACAAGTTGACGCCTAATCCTGTAATCGATATGATGGAGATGCAGAAAAAGATCTCCGGACTGGGAGGAACCATGCGTCTGGGATCATATCCCTGCAAGCTGAAAAAAGATTCAAAGGCTTTCGAAGTATATCAACAGGAAAATATTTCGGAGCGGCACCGTCACCGGTTTGAATTCAACAACGAATATATTGAGGCCTATACAAAGGCGGGGCTGAAGTCTGTAGGGCTAAACCAAAAGGATAACCTCGTGGAAATCATGGAACTTGAAGGACATCCCTGGTTCATCGGGGTACAGTTCCATCCTGAGTATAAAAGCACCGTAGCCCGGCCGCACCCGCTTTTTGTCAGTTTTGTCAAAGCTGCAAAGGAATACGCCGACAGATAATGACAATTTCGTACCTTTGCACCCGTTTTTCCAATACCAACTATGAATAAAAATACTATCATCGGACTCCTCCTGATCTTCGGGATTTTCATCGGATACAGTTACCTGATGCAGCCATCTCCTGAGCAGCAAATGGAGATGAAACGCAAATCAGACTCTGCCTACTTAGCCAATCAGGCGCGGCGCGACGCAGAAATCAAGGCAATCGCCCGCAACAGGGCAATTGACATGGCCCGTGAGAAAGAAAAGGTCCTGTCAACAGGTCAGAAACTCGACTCCCTCACCGTGCTGCGGCTTACCATGAAGGATGAACTCGGTGTATTTGCCATTGCAGCTGTTGGGAAGGATACCGCCTACACCATTGAAAACGATTTGTTTAAGCTGCAGATAGCCGCCCGCGGAGGAAAAGTATCACGGGTCGAATTGAAGAATTATCTTACCTGGGATAAACGCCCGCTGATTTTATTGGATCAGGATTCCTTGCAATTCGGATTTTCATTTTTTGCGAATAACCGGATCATCAATACCGATAAACTATACTTTCAGCCATTCTGGCCCGATCAGAAAAACCAGGGGCAGCCTCACGTTAAAGTTACAGGAAAAGATTCGGTTCAGTTTGGGATGAGACTCTTTGTTGCTGCATCGGATACTGCGATCGATCCTACAAAATATATTGAATTCATCTATTCTGTAAAGGGGGATGAATATATGCTGCGATATAAGATCAGGTTTGTCAATATGGCTGATGTACTTGACCCGTCGACCAAGTATCTGGTGCTTAACTGGAATGAGAACCTGAAGCGCCAGGAAAAAAGTCTGAACATGGAACGGACGACCACAGGGGTCTATTTTAAATTTCTGGAAGACAAGGTAGATTACCTTTCTGAATCAAGCGATGATGAGAAAAACCTGAAGAATGAGCGGATCAAATGGGTCGCCTTCAATCAGCAATTTTTTTCGAGCACCCTCATTGCAGATGATTTTTTTAGTGAGCCAAAACTGAGCGTAGCCACACTTCCCGGGGGTAACCAGTATTTGAAAACGATGACCGCGGAAATGGGAATTCCTTTCATTCCCAAAGAGAACAAGGAAGTTGCCATGTCGATGTATTTCGGCCCGAACCAATATTACGGTCTGAAAAAATACGATCAGGATCTTGAGAAGCTGATCCCCCTGGGATGGGGTTTCTTCCTGATGGCCTGGATCAATATCTATGCAGTGATCCCCGTATTTACATTTTTTGGAAATTTCGGCTGGAATTATGGAATCATTATCCTGATCCTGACGATCCTCCTGAAAATCCTTCTTTTCCCGATCGCGTATAAAACCTATAAATCTTCGGCAAAGATGAAGGTGCTTAAACCCGAGATCGATGAGTTGAATGCGAAATTCCCGAAGAAGGAAGATGCCATGAAAAAGCAATCAGCCACAATGGAATTGTATAAAAAGGCGGGGGTGAACCCGATGGCCGGATGTATTCCCCTGCTGCTGCAAATGCCCATCCTGATCGCGATGTTCCGTTTTTTTCCCTCCTCCATTGAATTGCGTCAGCAGGCATTCCTCTGGGCAACCGACCTTTCTTCATACGATTCGATCTGGACCTTCCCGAATGGATTCACTATTCCCTATTATGGCGACCATGTAAGTTTATTCGCGCTCCTGATGACTATTTCAAGTGTGCTTTACACCAAGGTGAACGAACAGATGATGGGTTCGCAGCAAACCCAGATGCCGGGCATGAAGACCATGATGTATCTTATGCCGGTCATGTTCCTGTTCTGGTTCAACGATTATTCCTCGGGTTTGAGTTACTATTACCTGCTGGCAAACCTGCTGACTTTCGCACAGATTTACTTTATCAGGATGACCATTGATGAGAAAAAACTCCATGCCCAGATCGAAGCGAATAAAAAGAAAACCGTGAAGAAATCAGGTTTCCAGAAGCGGTTGGAAGATATGGCCAAGAAACGGGGATATCCGGCAAAGAGATAACCTTATTTACGATTTACGATTTACGATTTCAGAGGTAACTTAGAAATTTCATTAGTCCCTGCTTCTTTTTTTGATCGAATTCGTAGGAGATGTTCTTTTCCAGGTAGGCCAGACAATCGCTGCATCCGGGGAGCTTATCACTGAAATAGTCGATGCATTCACGCTTGTGGCTGATGCCGAAATCGAGCGCAGCGGCGAACTGAGAAATTGTCGGGTCTGTTAATTTCTGTCGGGAAATCCATACTGCGAATACAAAGGGCAATCCCGAAAAACTAATCCAGGCCTCGGCAAGGTCGTAAACATAAGGGAACCCGGGCCGCAGATCAAAAGTCTTATCTCCGATGGCAACCAGTGATGTTATATCCTTCATGGAGTCAGCCTCTCCGGTTTTCAGATGTTCCCATGCAGGACTGATCTTCCAGTAGTTTTTTGCCAGGACCTTCACCAGTTCAACAGATGTGCGCGAATCAAAATCAAGATAAACCCTGCTGATCTGTTCCAGGGGTA
>Ga0074195_1001119_pt1 | contig 40916 bp, 31 predicted proteins | sample EPASupsiteHSE623_FD_64525 | JGI IMG/M metagenome (GOLD analysis project Ga0074195, IMG submission 64525) | Bioremediated contaminated groundwater from EPA Superfund site, New Mexico - Sample HSE6-23 | ecosystem: Environmental > Aquatic > Deep subsurface > Groundwater > Contaminated ...
TTTTAATCCTAAACATGTTTTCCTATGAACAAAGCTCAATTAATTGATGCCATTGCTGAAAAAGCTGGTCTTACTAAAGCTGATGCAAAAAAAGCGCTGGATGCTTTTGTTGAATCTACAACTGATGCATTGAAAAATGGTGACCGTGTAGCATTGATCGGTTTCGGTTCTTTTGCAGTTGCTACCCGTAGTGCAAGAACAGGAAGAAATCCACAGTCTGGTTCTCCTATAAACATTCCTGCAAGGAAAGTAGTAAAATTCAAACCGGGAGCTGAACTTACAGATTCTATCTAAAATTACTAAAGAAATTAAAAAGGGGAGCCATTTATGACAGCTTCCCTTTTTTATTTTTGTAGTGTATATGAAGCAGGCTTTAATTCGGCATCTTTCAGGATGCCTGACCACTGAACGGCTTGAGTTATTCGAATCGAAGCTTGAGCAACGTACCCGTTACCTTACCTTGGTTCTTGAAGATATCTTCCAGCCACAGAATGCAAGTGCGGTTGTGAGGACAGCCGATTGTTTCGGTCTTCAGGAAATCTATGTAGTTGAAAATCGTAACCGTTTCGTGGTCGACAGGGAAATTGCCATGGGGGCGTCAAAATGGATCGACATTATGAAATTCAACGGGAAGGACAATAACACGATGGAGGCAATTACTCATTTGCGGCAAAAAGGCTATCGGATAGTGGGAACTTCGCCTCACGAGAATGGCGTTAATCTGGAGGATTATGATCTGACCAAAGGAAAAGTTGCGTTGTTTATGGGGACTGAGTTATCCGGAATCTCATCCCTGATTAAGCAGGAGGCTGATGAGTTTCTGAAGATACCCATGTATGGTTTTACAGAAAGTTTGAACATTTCTGTTTCTGCTGCCATTATACTCCATGATCTGACACATCGGCTAAGGTTCCATTCCCAGGTAGACTGGCATCTGACACCGGATGAACGTGAAGAGATTAAGCTAAACTGGCTGAGGCATTCAATTAAGAGCTCAGCTTTGATTGAGGAACGGTTTTTAAACATGGCAGCACGTAGTTGATTTAAGTTTGGAAGTAACAATAATAAACGGGGCAGGGAAATGAGAAGCGTATTTTCAGAAAGATTTGAAGACATTAAAATACTCCGTTATGAGTTAACGGGTTTTGAGGAATTAAGCCTGAATCAGAAAGTATATGTATATTATTTAAGCAAAGCAGCCCTTTGCGGCCGCGATATCCTATGGGATCAAAACAACCGCTGTAATCTGAAAATCCGCCGGTTGCTGGAAACCATTTTTCTTACCTACTGGGGAGACAGGAACTCGGCAGAATTTAATGCTTTTTATACCTATTTAAAAAGAGTATGGTTCGCGAACGGGATCCATCATCATTACTCGACCGATAAATTTAAACCAGGGCTGGATCGTTTAGCCTTTGAAGAGATCATGAGGAATTCCGATCTGAAGGAAGTCAATTTTATTGGCGAAATTGACGATTTGCTGGATGTGATCTTTGACCCCGATCGGGAAACAAAACGAGTAAATCTGGATAGTCAGGCTGATCTGCTGATTACCTCAGCCATGAATTATTATCAGGGTGTTTCGCAGGAAGAGGTTGAAAATTTTTATGCCAATCTCAGAATGGCCGGAGGTGAGCAGGCCCCCTCGTTTGGATTGAATTCTCAGCTGATAAAGGAAAGTGGAGAACTGAAAGAATTAGTATGGAAGGCCGACGGGAAATATGGCCCTGCAATAAGACAAATCATCTTTTGGCTTGAAAAAGCAATTCCTTTTGCGGAGAATGAACAGCAGCGGAAAGTTATCAGAAAGCTGATCTCCTACTATGAGACCGGCGATCTTAAGCTTTTTGATGCTTATAACATCCTTTGGGTAAAGGAGTCGGAAGGACAGGTTGATTTTGTGAATGGATTTATAGAAGTATATGGCGATCCGTTGGGAATCAAAGGAAGCTGGGAGTCGATTGTCAATTATAAAGACCTGCTGGGAACCGAACGGGCCAAAAAATTATCAGAGAATGCCCTTTGGTTCGAGACTCATTCACCTGTTGATGAAAAATTCAAAAAATACCAGGTAAACGGAGTAAGCGCCAAAGTGATCCACGTTGCGACCCTGGGTGGTGACTGTTATCCTGCCACCCCCATAGGAATAAATTTACCTAACTCTGAATGGATAAGGGAAACTCTTGGTTCCAAATCTGTGACCATTGAGAACATTACCCATTCTTACTTTCTCGACTCTTTAGACAATGGAATGCTGGAGGAATTTGCCGGATCGGTCGTGGAAATGGAACGTGCCAGGAAATATGGATATCTGGCAGGGAATCTGCATACTGACCTTCATGAATGTTTAGGGCATGGTTCGGGCAAAATGAACCCGGGAACGAGTTCAGAAGATTTGAAGAATTATTACTCAACCATTGAAGAAACACGGGCTGACCTGTTTGCATTATATTATATTACAGATAAAAAGTTACTTGAACTGGGCCTCGTTCCGTCGGACGAGACAGGTAAAGCAGAGTACGATGCCTATGTCCGGAATGCCTTGCTGACCCAGTTAACACGTCTTGAGCCGGGTAAGGATCTGGAGGAATCGCATATGCGCAACCGTCAGCTTATTGCCGGTTGGGCATACCGTCACGGATCAGAACACCGGGTCATTGAGTTTTTCAGGAAGGAAGGCAGGACATACCTTCGCGTTCGTGATTATGAACGGCTGAGGGAGTTATTTGGTGAGCTTTTGCGGGAGGTTCAGCGAATCAAATCGGAAGGTGATTATGCCGCCGCAAAAAAACTCGTCGAAACTTATGGCGTGCGGGTTGACCGTGAATTGCATGAGGAGGTGATTCAGCGCTTCAAAAAATTAGGTGTTGCACCCTATGCGGGATTTATAAACCCACGTTTGGAACTGGTAAAAGATGATCAGGGAAAGGTCACGGATGTGGAGGTGGATTATACCCAGGGCTATACGGAGCAGATGCTGGAATACTCTGCAAAATTTGGTTTCCTGGCCAATGTTTGATCCTGGTGTGATTTAGGAAGCAGAGTTATCTGGCTGAAATTCAGGAATTGTGAAAGTAAAACTGGATCCTGCGTTTTCTTCACTTTCCACATAGATTGATCCCCCCATGATTTCAACGAACTCCTTGCAGACCGATAAGCCTAATCCGGAACTTTTTTCACCCTCAGTGCCGTCCTGCATATTATTGATATCGACCTGGAAGATGGTTTCCAGTTTATTCTTTGGAATGCCAATACCGTTATCCCGGACGGTAATCTTTGCCATTCCGGATGCATGTTGGCAGAAAATTTCGATCCGGCCTTTTCTTGGCGTGAATTTTATAGCATTATTGATCAGGTTTCGCAGTACGGTTAGAAGCATGTTCCTGTCGGCCAGCGACAGACATTCATGATCGTTTTTATAACTAAGGGTGATTTCCTTGTCTGACGAAACGGGTTTGTAGATCTTGAAACATTCACTAACAATCTGTGCCAGTTCTACTTTTTCAAGAACAGGGGTAAAATTTTCGGATTGACTTTTTGTCCAACTCAGCAGGTTGTCAGTTAATTCCAGGAGATGATCATTTTTCCGGTCCAATTGCCTGGATAATTCTCCCGCGTCTTTATAGCGGTTATTTCTGAGATACAAATTTATCAGTTTGGAAATGTTTGAAAGCGATATCAGAGGACTCCTTAAATCGTGTGCCATAATCGAAAAAAGCTTATTCTGTGTGCTGACGGCTTTCTGTAACTGTTCGTTCTGGCGGGTGATATGGGCCTGCTGATTCATGATCCGCCTGCTTTGTTTTTGCAGCAAATGGGTCATTCTTTTGTAATAGGAGAAGGAATAAATGAAAAATCCAAGAACCATCAGAATCAGAACGACAAAAATAAAAAGGTACTTTCGTTGTACCTGCCCGATCTTGAGTTTATCCTCGGCCAATTGTTTTTCTTTTTCAAGCAGGTTGATTTGATTGTTTTTCTTTTCAGTCTCATATTGCTTTTCCAATTCCAGTATTCTCTCTGAGGTCTGATCCTGATAAAGGCTGTCATTCAAATAGGCCCATTTCTTGAAGAAAGCGAGTTCAAGAAGCACATAATTCAGATTGTTGGTTTTTTCCCGGATCAGGCTGTAGTTAGTAAAAATGTTATGGTAATTCTTCAGGATAATTTTTGGATTACCCAGTTCAAGTGCAAATTCCAGCGATTGTTCAAAGTAACCTTGGGCAAAATTGTGATTTCCCTGCTCCATGTAAAGCATTCCCATGATTCGTGAAGCTTCTTCTGCATTTGCTTTTTCTCCTTCCTCCTGAAATGTCTGCAACGATTTTATCAGCAGATCCCATGCATTTGAATGCCGTTTTTGCCTGAAATATAATTTTCCCAGATTAAAAGCAGCCATGGTCGTGCCTTCTGATGAATTTGCTTCTGTTGCTTCATCGTTTGCTTTTTTAAAGAAGGCTTCAGCCTGGCGAAAATTGTCCATGCCGAAATAGACCAGACCAAGATTATTGTATAATGCAGACTTCTGGTTATGATCAAGTTTCTTTAAAAAACTGTCGTAGATCTCATGGAAATACTGAATTGCAATGGAGTAGTTTTCCATATAGGAATACATCAGGCCCTGGTAATTTTTAATGTCGAAGCAAAGATCGACAGGATCTGTATTTTTTAGTAATTTTTCTGCGTGCGTCAGATTTTTTAAAGCGTCATCGAATTTATAACTTTCCCGTTGAAGGATACTCAAATTTAACAGGGCCATCATAAGGAACAGCCTGTTACCGTCTGTTTTGCATTCTTCCACGACCATATTGCTGATCATCAGTGCAGAATCTTTTAATCCCTGACTGAAAAGTGTTTTGCTTTTTATGATTAATGAATTCCACAGATGCTCCTGGTGACTTTGGGGTTGTACTTTGTTTTTTAAAAATGAGTTCAGGATCGATAGATTATCTTCATTCCCTTCGGCTCGTTCCGGGTATTTATGTTGTGAAATCGGATCCGGAACGGAGCTTGCGGTTAATTCACGGCAAACCCTGGCCTGAAAAGCAATAATGATCACAATAATAAGAATCGCCCTCATAGAACATTTTAAAAATCCGCAATCGAAATGAAAGTATGTGCACTCGTTCTTTAACAACAGCTGTTATTCATATTTGTTTTTAAGGATAACAGTTTTAAAAAGAAGTGACAAATCGTCATTTTTCTCATGTGGCACAGGCTTTGAAAAGGCCAATTGCCAAAAGATGTTTAATTCTAAAAATCAGATAAAGATGCAGACAGGTAAAATTGGAGTCTCAAGCGACAACCTATTTCCAATCATTAAAAAATTTCTTTATTCAGATCACGATATTTTTCTTCGTGAAATTATCTCAAATGCAGTGGATGCCACTCAAAAGCTAAAAACGCTGGCTTCCCGCGGTGAGACAGCCATTCCAGTCGATCAGGCTAAGGTCAGAGTACTGCTTGATGAGAAGAAAAAGACGATTACCGTTTCAGATAGTGGTATTGGAATGACAGCCGGAGAGATTGAAAAATATATCAATCAAATCGCGTTCTCGGGGGCAAATGAGTTCCTGGAAAAGTACAAGAATGATGCAAATGCCATTATTGGACACTTCGGATTGGGATTTTATTCCGCATTCATGGTCTCATCCAAAGTTGAAATCATAACCAGATCGTATCAGGAAGGTTCAAAAGCGGTAAAATGGTCATGCGATGGCAGTCCTGAATATACCATTGAAGAAACAGAACGGGAAGAAGTTGGCACTGACATCGTGATGCATATCAATGATGATTCGAAGGAATTTTTAAGTAAAACCAGGATTTCTGAGCTGCTTAAAAAGTATTGCAAATTTTTGCCGATTCCTGTTGTCTTTGGTAAAAAAACGGAGTGGAAATCAGGCAAGGAGGTCGAAACGGAGGAAGATAATCAGATCAATGATACGAATCCGGCGTGGACAAGAAAACCGGCAGATCTGAAAGATGAAGATTATACGGCTTTTTATCAGCAATTATATCCCTACAGTGAGGAACCTCTTTTTCATATTCATCTGAATGTGGATTATCCTTTTAATTTGACAGGTATCCTCTATTTTCCCAGGCTTAAAAACACCATCGAAGTTCAGAAAAACAAAATTCAGCTATACAGTAACCAGGTGTATGTGACCGATTCGGTTGAAGGTATTGTACCTGAATTTTTGACACTGTTGCATGGCGTTTTGGATTCGCCCGACATTCCGCTTAATGTGTCACGTTCGTATCTGCAAAGTGACTCAAATGTTAAAAAGATCAGTTCGCATATTACCAAAAAAGTGGCTGACCGTCTTACCCAGCTATTTAAAGAGAACAGGGAAGAGTATGAGAAGAAGTGGAATGACCTGAAAATCTTCATCGAATATGGCATGCTCACGGAAGAGAAATTTGAAGAAAAGGCAGCTAATTTTTTCCTGTTCATGAATACTGAAGGAAAATATTTCACTTTCGATGAGTATGAAAAACTGATCAGTGGCAGTCAGACTGATAAGGATAAAAAACTGGTATACTTGTATACCGCCAATCGGGATGAGCAATACACCTTTATTCAGGATGCAAAAGACAGAGGTTACGATGTGCTTGTAATGGACGATGCCTTATCTACTCATCTCATCAATAAACTGGAGCAGAAGCATACCGACAAAAGGTTTGTGCGGGTTGATTCCGATGTGATTGACAACCTGATCAGGAAGGATGATGAAAAGGAACACATGACCTGGGAGGAAAAACAAGATCTTAGTCCGGTATTTCAGGCAGTTTGTCCGGAAACCAAAGGGCTGAATTACCTGATCGATTTCAAGGCGATGGGTGAAAACGCTCAACCTATGGTCATTACGCGGAATGAATTTATGCGACGGATGAAAGATATGAGTAAACTACAAGGTGGCGGGATGAACTTTTATGGCGACATGCCCGACAGTCTGAATCTGGTCATCAATACAGATCATCCGCTTGTAAAAAAGGTTCTTGAAGAGAAAGAGGGATCGCTTGGACAGGAACTGCCGAAGCTCAGGGAACAACTTTCAGCTCTTAAACAAGAGAAGGAAACTGCAGAAAAAGCAAAAGAAGGAAAGAAGGATGAGGAAGTTTCCCAGGAAGAAAAGGAAAAGCTGGAAGATTTGGATAAAAAGATCGCTGCAGTTGAAGAAGAAAAGAGAGAAAAACTCGAATCATTCGGAAAGGATAATAAGCTTGCCCGGCAACTTGTCGATCTGGCACTCCTGGCCAATGGCATGCTGAAGGGAGAAGACCTGGATAAGTTTGTCCGCCGAAGTGTGGAACTGATCAAATAAAATTAAAGCAAAGGCGCTAAGAAGCAAAGAAATTAATATAAAAAATGACCACAGAGTGAATCAATCTGTGGTCATTTTTTACATAGGAATTTTATCCAAATAAAAAACCACAGACTTTGAATCTGTGGTTTGTAAATATAAAACTTAGCGTCTTAGTGTCTTTGAGTTAAAAATTTCTCTTATCCTAAATATGATTTCAGTAGCTTACTTCTGGAAGTATGCCTTAACCGGCGAATCGCTTTTTCTTTGATCTGGCGGACCCGTTCTCGTGTCAATCCAAAACGTTCTCCGATTTCTTCGAGTGTCATTTCCTGGCATCCAATCCCAAAAAACATTCGGATAATATCGCTTTCGCGTTCAGTGAGCGTAGCCAGAGAACGTTCAATTTCCCGGGCAAGAGACTCCATAATCAGGTTACGGTCTGCATTCGGAGAATCATTGTTGGTCAGCACGTCAAGAAGGCTGTTATCTTCACCTTCCACAAAAGGTGCATCAACCGAGATATGACGGCCGGAGACCCTTAGTGTGTCGGCAACTTTCTCAGCAGGCAATTCCAGCGATTCAGCCAGTTCTTCAGGAGACGGTTTACGTTCATGTTCCTGTTCAAACTTCGAATATGCTTTATTGATCTTATTTAACGAGCCTACCTGGTTTAGGGGCAGGCGAACAATACGTGATTGTTCGGCCAGAGCCTGAAGAATTGATTGGCGGATCCACCATACCGCATAGGAAATAAATTTAAATCCACGGGTTTCGTCAAATTTTTCTGCAGCCTTGATCAATCCAAGGTTTCCCTCATTGATCAGGTCTGGTAAACTAAGCCCTTGATTCTGGTATTGTTTGGCCACCGAAACAACGAAACGCAAGTTGGCACGGGTAAGCTTTTCCAGAGCTGCCTGATCCCCCTTTTTGATTCGTTGCGCTAATTCTACTTCCTCCTCAACCGTGATAAGTTCTTCTTTCCCAATCTCCTGCAAATACTTGTCAAGCGAAGCACTCTCACGGTTGGTGATAGATTTTGTAATCTTTAATTGTCTCATATACCCTTCTAAAAAAATCGTGCAAATATAGACTTTTACGGTCAGTAATTCAAACATCGCTGACACAATACAGAGAACGTTTTTAAAATGTTAAATTTGGGTTATCAGTTTCCTGCGCCAAATACAAAATAAGCACGCTCACCATTTGGATAAACTCCTTCAATCAGGATGCCGCCGTCAGCTCTTCTTATGGTCCCTTCAAAATCATTAACTCCATTCACTGGTTGCTTGTTCACATGTGTGATGATAAATCCGCTTTTTAGTCCGGCATCCTTCAATTTTCCCTGATTTAGCTCAACAATTTTTATACCATGATTGATATGGAGTTTGTTTTTCTCATTATCTGTAACAGTTCCAAATTTGGCACCCAGGAATTCATCGTCGTCAGCCTTCATGATTTTTGTGTCACCGTGCATGTTACGGAGGGTCACTTTAAATTGTTTCGGTTTATTATCTCTTTTTATCAAAACATTCACCTGGTCTCCAGGGTTGTGTTTGCTGATTTGTTCCTGCAGTTGGGCGGGAGAGTTAACCGGTACGTCATCAATATTTAAGATGACATCACCTTCTTTAATTCCTGCTTCAGCGGCACCGCTGCCTGGTGTTGTCCCGCCTACGAACACACCTTCAATTTTATCCAGATTGTAATCTTTTGCGATTTTCGCAGTCACGTCACCGATGCTGACCCCCAGTATTGCTCTTTGTACCCGTCCATATTGTTTCAGGTCGGAAACAACCTTTTGAACGATGCTGGACGGCAAAGCAAAGGAGTACCCGGCATAAGATCCGGTTTGTGAGGCAATGGCCGTGTTAATACCAACCAGTTCACCATTCATATTGACCAATGCTCCGCCGCTGTTTCCCGGATTAACTGCAGCATCGGTCTGAATGAACGCTTCTATGCTCATGTCGGCCTGGTTAATGCCGATATTCCGACCTTTCGCGCTGACAATTCCCGCGGTGACCGTTGAAGTCAGATTGAACGGATTACCCACTGCCAGAACCCATTCCCCCAGTTTCAGCATTTCCGAATTTCCGAATTTGATAGTAGGCAGATTATCGGCATCTATTTTTAAAAGCGCGAGGTCGGTTGTTTCATCTGAGCCAATCACTTTTGCTTCAAACTCACGCTTATCATTTAAAACGACTTTCACCTTTTCTGCATCATCAATGACATGATTGTTGGTGACAATATATCCGTCTGATGAAAGGATCACGCCCGAACCGGCACCTTCCCTGAGTTGCGGCTGCTGCTGATAACGGTCACCATAAAACCAATCAAAAAAAGGATTACCGTAAGAAGAAACATTCACCTTTGTCATCACTTTCACGTGAACAACTGCATGTACTGTACTCTCAGCAGCATAAGTCAGATCAGGAGCCTCACCCTGAGGGGCCGAAGGCATACTGGTGTATGTCAAACCTGGATTTTGACTGACCGAAATAACTTGAGAATCGTCAAAATATTGTGTATAAGCCCAAAGAGCGATAAAAGCACTGCTCAGTGCAAGAACTACCATCAAACTTATTTTCTTAAAATTTTTCATTGTTTCCATTTTAAAATTTCTTTTTGTGTGGATGTTTTATTTTTTGACAAAGATAACGCATAAAGAATGCCAGATTTCTAAGGGTTTTTCTTTCATTTATAATGTTTAACAAGATTTAACAGGCCTTAGGGCATTTCCATATGTTATACAAATTTTTCAAAATAAAGTTGGCAGCTTACTGACATATTTTCATTAATTATATAATTTCGCAAAGATTTTTATCAGATAAACTTTCTAATCAATCCTGACTTGAATATTCCATTTGATCAAATGAAAGAGTTTAGACACGGAGGTGTAACTGATTCTATCAGGAAGATCGTTATCGTTTCCACTATTATCATTACCATTGGTGTGACTTCAATGGTAAGCTTTCAATATTTGGAGTTATTCCGGAGGATTGGTCTTCAGCAACATGAAAACCTGATCAATAAACAAAAAGATTTCATTAAAGACCTGATTGCTATTGAAGTTGATTACATCTCCGGCGCAAAAGATCAGTTCGATACACGTATTGCGGGTGAGCTTTCTGAAAATGTTTGTTATGCTTACAACATCGCTGAAAAATTATATAACAACTATAAAGGGAAGATACCCGAGAATGCGATTAGAGAAATGATCATTTCAGCAGTATCTGCCTTTAAATGTTCTCAGCCTTATGCCCATGTGTTTATTAATGATTTGAAAGGGAATGGCATATACTATTCAGGCAGCCCCGAACGTAGCGGAGTGAACCTTCTCAATTCTATGGATTCGGAAGGAAATTTTGTTGTTCGAAGTGAACTGGGATTGTTGAAAGAAAAAGAAGAGGGTTTTATCTGGTATGAAGTGAGCAAAAAGCCGGGTAAAAAGACGTTGGGCCATAAAAAGGTGGCTTTTGTAAAGAAGTTTGAACCCTTGAACTGGTATTTTGGTTCCAAATGTTATATCGACGACTATTACGAAGACTTCAGGAAGGACATAGCCAATAAAATCAGTTCCGAACGTTTCCGGTACGGAGGATATATCTTTCTGACCGAATCATCCGGAGCTCCCGTGGTACATGAAGGGAAGATTTATAAAGGAGATTCTAGCTATTGTTCAGGAAGCGATACCGGTAAAACGACTATCTTTTTGAAGCTTCTCACTACTGCACAATCTTCGTCAGAAGGTGGTTTTGTGACATATGACTGGAATAAAATGGACGAAATTAAAAAGTCAAAAAAGATTTCTTACGTCAGAATGTTTCAGGAGTGCGATTGGATGGTCGGTGCCGGATTTTATCAGGATGAGGTTGATAATGAGCTGATTGTTCAGATGCAGGAACTGAAGAACGGCATGATCAGTAAGCTGATCCGCTTTTTTTTGATCCTGATTATCGTATTGGGAGTTGAGATCATTTTTGTATATAGGATCAGCAAAAGTTATCATGCCGATTTTTCTCATTTTGCTGATTTCTTTCAAAAAGGAAAGGGAAAATATGAGAAAATCGATATAGACAGGCTTCATTTTCCTGAATTCAGAAAGATGGGCGTTATTGCAAATGAGATGATCGCGGAGAGAGTCAGGATCCATGAAGAACTTGTTCAGGAACAAAAAAAGGCGAAGGAGTCGGATCGGTTGAAAACAGCTTTTCTTGCCAATATGTCGCACGAGATCAGGACGCCTATGAATGCGATTATAGGGTTCTCCCAGCTGATCGATGATGAATCCATTTCGAAGGAAGAGCGTAAAGTTTTTCTCCAGCTGATCCTTCAAAACGGGGAACTTCTCATGAATCTGATCAACGACATTATTGATATCGCCAAAATAGAGTCGGGACAATTAAATGTGGTGATGCGCGATTTTGAACTCGACAGTTTGCTGGATCACATCAATATTTATTATCAGGAATATATTTCCGGAAATCTAAAAGGGAAGATTGATTTTAAGATGGAGAAGAATATTTCGGCTCACTTTATGTGCAAATCTGATCAGTTCAGGTTAAAACAGGTGCTTGATAACCTGATTGGAAATGCAATCAAATTTACAACTGATGGTGTGGTAAAGCTGGTTGTATCGGCGGCTGACGGCAAGATTTATTTTAAAGTGCAGGACACAGGAATTGGAATTTCGGAAGAAGACCAGAAACTAATTTTTAACCGGTTTGTGCAGGCGAAGGATCATAAATGGAAGAATTATGGCGGTACTGGTCTTGGCCTTACGATCTCTAAAAGTATTGTTGAACAGTTGGGCGGGGAACTTGTTGTTCGGTCTGCTTCAGGTAAAGGGTCTGAGTTTTCCTTTTATATTTTGGGTCGCCGGGAGGAGCAGGGAGCGTAACTGAAAAGCGGGATTACCCATCACGATCCTAATTGTTTGAGAAACCGGATAAGACCGGTTTCCCAAGTACAGTGATTATGCGTTGGTGATATAGCCGGCAATCCAGTCACCCACCTCCGATGTTTTGAACGCTTTATTCTGCGCGATATCCTCAGTCACTACTCCTGCATCCATCGAAGCATCGACTGCTTTACGAATGAGTTTACCCTCGTCGGTCAGGTTAAATGCATATTCAAACATCATGGCTGCAGACAGGATGGTTGCGATTGGGTTGGCGATGTCTTTGCCGGCCGCTTGCGGATAAGAACCATGAATCGGTTCAAACACTGAAGTATGAATGCCAATGGATGCGGAAGGAAGTAGTCCCAGCGATCCGGTGATCACGCTGGCTTCATCGGTCAGAATATCGCCGAACATGTTTTCGGTCACCATGACGTCAAAATTTTTGGGCCATTGGATGATTTGCATAGCTGCATTGTCAACAAACATGTATTCTGTCTTTACCTCCGGGTAACCGGGCGCCATTTCCTGGGCAATCTCACGCCATAACCTGGAGCTTTCCAGTACGTTGGCTTTGTCGACCACCGTGAGCTTTTTATTACGCTTCATCGCGAATTCGTATCCAAGTTTGAGTATCCTGACTATTTCCGCGCGGGTATAGGTACAGGTATCAAAAGCAGTATTTCCGTCATCTTTGCGACCTTTCTCCCCAAAATAAATCCCTCCCGTGAGTTCGCGGATGGCTACAAAGTTTGCACCTTCAACGAGTTCACGTCGTAGCGGCGATTTATGAAGCAGCGAAGCGAAAGGTTCTACCGGCCTTATATTGGCATAAAGTCCCAGTTTTTTTCGCATGGCCAGTAGCCCTTGCTCCGGACGTACTTTGGCTTTAGGATTATTATCGAATTTCGGATCGCCAACTGCCCCGAACAGTACAGCGTCCGATTGCATGCACAGTTCGTGCGTTTCATCGGGGTAGGGCTCACCTACCCGGTCGATGGCCACGGCACCGGTCAGTCCATATTGGTATTCCAGTTCGTGATTGAATTTTTTAGCAATGGCTTTCACCGATTTCATGGCCTGTTCGATAATTTCAGGACCAATCCCGTCGCCGGGAAGTACAGCTAATTTTAATTTCATATTGATCAGTATCAGGATACGTTTTTTTAAAGTTTGACAATTTAAAAAATGTTGTAATTAACTTTTGGTTGCTTCGATGAGGTTCAGCATACGCATGGTTGCTTTGATCGCGGCTGCCGTTTGATCGGAGTCGAGACCGCGGGTCTTGAATTCCTTCCCCAGTTCCCAGGTAATGACTGTTTCAACCAGAGCATCGGTCTTTCCTCCCGGAGGAATGGTAACACTGTAGTCAAGTAGTGTCGGAAATGATTTTTTCAGTCGCTTGTAAATATTTTTCAATGCATTCATGAACGCATCATACTGGCCGTCACCCGAGTCGGATGCTTCATAGGTTTTCCCATTGATTCGGATGCTCACCGTAGCCGAAGGCTTAAGCCCCATGGCATGCGTAAGTGCAAAATTGTTGATGGTGATTTTCTGTTCCAGGTTTTCCTGGAGCACATCGGCAACAATATAGGGCAGGTCTTCGAGAGTGACAGTTTCCTTATGATCGCCAAGGGCAATGACTCGTTCAGTGACCTTTTTGAGAGCGTCGGGTGACAGTTCTATACCAACTTCTTCCAGATTCGCCTTAATATTTGCTTTTCCGGAAGTTTTTCCAAGTGCATAGGTGCGGGTACGACCAAAGCGTTCAGGCAAAAGATCATTGAAATACAGGTTGTTTTTATTGTCTCCATCGGCATGGATGCCGCTGCATTGGGTGAAAACAAACTCTCCGATCAGGGGTTTATTCGTGGGGATCCGTATTCCCGAGAAGCTCTCCACCAGCTTGGATATCCGGTTCAGTTTGCTTTCGTTTACCCGGGTATGCATATGCAGATGATCCTTGATGGTGGCAATCACACTGGAAAGAGGTGCATTTCCCGCTCTTTCACCCAGACCATTCACCGTAGTGTGTACACAACGGATCCCTGCTTTAATGGCGTTGAAAACATTGGCAATAGCCAGGTCATAATCATTATGGGCATGAAAGTCAAATACCACATCCGGGTAGGTGTCGATCATCTCCTTACAGTATTCAAAAGCTTCCTCCGGATTAAGGATTCCCAACGTATCGGGCAACATGATGCGTTTGATGTTCATCTTTTTCATGTTCGAAATCATAAAATGAACATAGTCTTTTGAGTTACGCATGCCATTCGACCAATCCTCGAGATAGGCATTGACCGAAATACCTAGTTCTGTGGCATAGTCGACCGATTGCTGAATATTGGACAGATGTTCTTCCGGCGTTTTGCGCAGCTGCTGGGTGACATGCTTGTACGATCCTTTGCAAAGCAGGTTCAGGACTTTACCACCTGCCCGGTTAATCCAGTCAATCGATGTTTTACCATCAACAAATCCCAGTATTTCAATCCGGTCAAGATGTCCCTTTTCGGCAGCCCATGCCATAATTTGCCGGGCTGCGTTGAATTCACCGTTTGATACTCTTGCTGACGCGACTTCGATGCGGTCAACATGAACATCTTCGAGCAGAACCTTGGCTACACTTAATTTTTCAGTTTCAGCAAATGAAACCCCGGAGGTTTGTTCTCCATCCCTTAGGGTAGTATCCATGATGGTAAGCTGCTCATTCTTTGATATTACTGGTTTTGCCGTCATGTTTTTTAAAGATTATTTTTTTCGAAAACTGCAATCTCTTCTTTCAGTTCAACAAGAAAGTCGATATCGTCAAGCCCATTTTGTAAACAATGTTTCTTGTAAGGATTAATTTCGAATTTCTCCGATTCACCCGTTGCCTGTATGATAAAAAGTTGCTTTTGAAGATCAACTTCAAAAGTGGATTCCGGGTCCTTTTCGATTGCAGCAAATATTTTTTCGAGGAAGGCCGGAGAAACCACAACGGGCAGCAGGCCGTTATTGATCGCGTTGCCTTTGAAGATATCGGCGAAGAAGCTGGACACAACCACGCGGAATCCGTAGTCGTAGAGAGCCCAGGCCGCGTGTTCCCGGCTCGACCCGCTGCCAAAGTTTTTACCGCTGACCAGGATTTTACCAGAATACCGGGGGTTATTCAGCGCGAAATCGGCAACCGGTTGGTTGTTTTTGTCGTATCGCCAGTCACGGAACAGGTTGTCTCCAAATCCCTTACGTTCCACTGCTTTCAGGAAACGTGCCGGAATGATCTGGTCAGTGTCTACATTTTCGATGGGCAGTGGCACTGCCTGTGACAGGATGGTTGAAAATTTATCGTATGCCATTTTGCATTTATTATTGATTATTTATTGCCAACGCAAATCGCGAAGGCGTAAAGTAATTGATCTATCTTAATATTCACAGATCGTCGGTATTTCAATTATTCTTCCGGTTTTTGCGTCTTTGTACCTTCGTGTTTAAAATCATAAGAATTCACGCGGATCGGTGACGACACCAGTTACGGCGGCAGCAGCAGCGGTTATGGGGCTGGCCAGCATGGTACGGGAACCAGGACCCTGCCTGCCTTCGAAATTCCGGTTTGTTGTTGACACAGCATACTTCCCCGAAGGGATCTTGTCTTCATTCATCGCCAGGCAGGCCGAGCATCCCGGTTCACGCAACGGCATTCCTGCTTCTGAGAGAATCTTGTCCAAACCTTCTGCAATAATCTGCTGTTCCACTGATTTCGAACCCGGAACCAGCCATACTGTAACATGATCTGCTTTCTTTCTGCCCTTGACAAACTGTGCAAAAGCCCGGAAATCCTCGATACGGCCGTTTGTACAACTTCCCAGGAAAACATAATCCACTTTTTTACCCTTCATCTGTTCTCCGGGGTGGAAATCCATATATTTCAATGATTTCAGGAAAGTAGCTTTATCTGTACCTTCCATATCGTTTCCCGTTGGGATTGATTTGGATATACCAATACCCATTCCCGGATTTGTACCGTAGGTGATCATGGGTTCAATATCGGCAGCATCGAAGTGATATTCTTTGTCAAAAACAGCATCTTCATCCGTTTTCAATGATTTCCAGTAAGCTACGGCCTTGTCCCAGTCTTCACCTTTTGGCGCAAACTGACGTCCTTTAATATAGTTGACCGTTGTTTCGTCGGGGGCGATCATGCCACCGCGGGCTCCGCATTCAATACTCATGTTGCAGACCGTCATTCGGCCCTCCATGCTCAAGCTGTGAATAGCCGAACCTGTAAATTCAACAAAGTGGCCGGTACCTCCGCTGGTTGAAATTTGCGAAATAATATAAAGTACGATATCCTTGGCGGCAACTCCTTTTTTCAGCTCTCCGTCAACGGCAATACGCATTTTTTTTGGTTTTGGCTGCATAATGCATTGACTTGCCAGCACCATTTCCACTTCGCTTGTTCCAATCCCGAAGGCGATGGTTCCAAAAGCTCCGTGAGTTGAAGTATGGCTGTCGCCGCAAACAATAGTCATTCCGGGTTGGGTCAGCCCCATCTCGGGACCAATGATGTGAACAACACCATGTCCTTCGCTTCCCAGTCCATAAAAAGAGATCCCGTAAGTTTCGCAATTCTTTTTCAGCATCTCGACCTGATTTCTCGATAATTCATCCTTAATGCTCAGGTTTTGATTCATGGTTGGCACGTTGTGGTCGGGAGTAGCCGTTGTCTGGTTGGGACGAAATACCGTAAGCCCGCGTTTTTGCAGTCCCAGAAAAGCTACAGGACTGGTCACTTCATGAATAAAGTGCCGGTCAATGTACAATACATTTGGACCTCGTTCAACCTGCCTTACTACATGGGCATCCCAAATTTTGTCAAATAAAGTTTTTGCTTCCATATTCTTTTTAAGCTTTGCCTGAAGCTAACTTTCTCCAGGGCTTGTGAATCAATTTATTCTGCTTCTATTTTAACTTTCTCATTTTGTACCGGCCGGCCTACAGGGATGCTATTAACAGCGTCAATAAATGCTTCGACCGATGCGGTGATAATGTCGGTGTTGGCTCCGAACCCGAAGTATTTCACCCCTTCATGATCCAGTTCCATATGTACTTTTCCTACATCATCACTGCCCTTGGTAATGGCCTGGATCAGGAATTCCTCGAGTGTCACCTGCCGGCTGATGATCTGTTTTACCGCTTTGATAGCGGCATCAACCGGACCATTACCAGCCGAAGTGGCGTTGAATTTTTCGCCCGCAATATCCAGACGCACGGTTGCTATTGGCACCAGGGTTTTACCGGTAACGACCTGCAGGTAGTCCAGCTTAATGCGTTGTTCTTTCTTATTCACATCACCCAACAGCAGGGCAATATCATCGTCACGGAGGTCTTTTTTCCTGTCGGCCAACTCCAGGAACTTCACATAAACGTCGTCCAGCTTTTCTTTGTTCAATTCATAGCCCATGGACTCGATCCGGTGTTTCAATGCTGCACGTCCGCTACGGGCAGTTAACAGGATCGATGATTCATTGATGCCGACTTCTTTGGGATCGATGATCTCATAGTTTTCGCGGTGTTTCAGTACCCCATCCTGATGGATCCCTGATGAATGGGCGAAGGCATTGCGACCAACAATGGCTTTGTTGGGTTGCACAGGCATGTTCATCATGTTTGAAACCATACGGCTGGTACGGTAAATGTTTTTGGTGTTGATGTTTGTATCAATATTCAGGACTTTATAACGGCTTTTCAATGTCATGACCACTTCTTCCAGCGAAGTATTTCCTGCACGTTCGCCAATGCCATTGATGGTTACTTCAGCCTGACGGGCGCCGTTCATAATCCCCGAAATCGTGTTGGCGGTTGCCATGCCCAGGTCATTATGACAGTGGGTGGAAATAATGGCTTTATGGATCCCGTCTACATGATCGAACAGATATTTGATCTTTTCACCAAATTCGCTTGGAAGGGTATATCCGGTTGTATCAGGTATGTTAACAACAGTAGCTCCGGCTTTGATGACCGCTTCAACCACGCGCGCCAGATATTCATTTTCAGTACGACCGGCATCTTCTGCATAGAATTCGACATCTTCCACATACCTTTTTGCATACTTAACTGCTTTCACGGCACGCTCAATGATTTCTTCGGGATTTGAATTGAGCTTATAATGAATGTGATAAAAAGAGGTTCCGATCCCGGTGTGGATACGTCCTTTTTTTGCATGTTTAAGGGATTCTGCTGCAACATCGATGTCTTTTTCAACCGCACGTGTCAGCGCACAAATCGTAGGCCATGTCACCGCCTTTGAAATTTCAACTACCGATTTAAAGTCGCCGGGACTTGAAATCGGGAATCCGGCCTCGATGATGTCTACACCCAGTTCCTCCAACGCCCTGGCCACTTCAACCTTTTCAACAGTGTTTAACTGGCACCCGGGAACCTGTTCTCCATCCCTCAGGGTAGTGTCGAAAATATACAATCTATCGCTCATGATGAATTTGTTTGATTTATTTATTGTCTGTTTTTAACATTAAAAAAGCCATTCTCTGCTGAGAATGGCTCTATATTTTTTATAATCGTTTCCTACATACCATTCTCACTCGTGCATCCAAATTAGAATACCGAATAGAATACTTAGAATGGAAATGTTGAAAAACTGATTCATTTTCATTAGTTGTTTCTTGTGCCCGGCAAAGTTCAAGCAAGCTTAGCTTGGCTCTCACTTAGTCGAAACGTTCATTTTCTCACTAATTTTGTGCAAATATCAAAATATTTTTTTGAAATGAAAATTTTAACCGCTAAAAAATTACAATCTTTAATAAAAAGATTTTATTGTCTTAATATTAAGACACAAGTATCAAGACACAAGAGAAAGAGTATTAACTCGTGACTCGCTACTCACGACTCGTTGCTATCCTAGCGCTACGTCGAGCATCATCATCACGGCGAAGCCGAGCATGGTGCCAATGGTGGCAATATCGGTATGCTTATCGAGTTGCGATTCGGGAATTAATTCTTCCACAACCACATAGATCATGGCTCCGGCGGCGAAAGAGAGGGCATAGGGGAGAATGGGCTGCATCAGGATCACGGCTAGCGCTCCAATTACGCCTGCAACCGGTTCAACGAGTCCCGAAGCCTGTCCGTACATGAAGCTTTTTCCCCGGCTCATTCCTTCACGCCGCAGGGGTATTGATACGGCCGCGCCTTCAGGGAAGTTCTGGATCCCGATGCCAATGGCCAAAGCAATTGCCCCGGTTAATGAGGCTGACGGAAGATCTGCGGCTATCGCTCCGAAAGCAACTCCGACAGCCAAACCCTCGGGAATGTTATGCAGTGTGATAGCCAGCACAAGGAGTACACTTCTTCTCCATGAGGTGGGAACGCCTTCCGCTTCTTCCCGGGGGAAACCCAGGTGAAGGTGTGGCAGGATCTGATCAACTGCCCAAAGGAAGAAGCCTCCTGCAAGAAATCCGACAAGCGGTGGCAGCCAAACCGTTCCTCCTGATGCTTTAACCATTTCAATGGCCGGGTTTAACAATGACCAAAAGCTGGCAGCAATCATGACTCCCGCTGCAAATCCAAGCATACCGTCGAGCATCCTTCTGTTAATTTCTTTAAATAAAAAAACCATTGCTGCTCCAAAAGCGGTGACAAGCCAGGTAAACAAAGTAGCCATCAAAGCTTGCAACACCGGGGGCAAATTAATAAACCACTCAACCATAAACAATTTGTTAAAAGTAAAACCTGGATGAAAGTTAATAAAAAAAGCCTGATGCTTATTAGACAGTCAGGCTTTAAAATTGTTTTTATGAGACGAAGATTACACGAGTTTCTTCATGGCCGTCATGGATGACCGGAGTTTTTCCCCGACAATTTCGACGGGGTGGTGGCGAATCGCTTTGTTTACGGCGATTAGTTGAATATTATCGACGCTGTTGTCATATCCTTCACCATAGGTTTCGCCGATCACATCAGCTTCAATCTTTGCCATAAAATCGGCCAGTAAGGGCTTGCAGGCATGATCAAACAAATAACAACCGTATTCGGCTGTATCGGAAATGATCCGGTTCATTTCAAAAAGCTTTTTGCGGGCGATTGTGTTGGCAATCAGCGGTACTTCATGAAGTGACTCATAGTAGGCCGATTCAGGTTTGATACCGGCTTCGGTCATCGTTTCAAAGGCAAGTTCAACGCCGGCTTTTACAAAAGCAACCAGCAAAACGCCGTTGTCGAAATATTCCTGTTCTGCAATTTCTTCGTCGGTTGACGGTGTTTTCTCAAAAGCTGTTTCCCCGGTTTGAGCACGCCAGGTAAGTAGTTTTTTATCATCGTCTGCCCAGTCTTTCATCATAGTTGATGAAAATTCTCCGCTCATGATGTCATCCATGTGTTTTTGAAACAACGAGCGCATAATGGTTTTCATGCCTTCAGCCAATTCGTATGCTTTGATCTTGGCCGGGTTGGAGAGGCGATCCATCATATTGGTAATGCCGCCATGCTTCAGCGCTTCGGTGATCACTTCCCATCCGTACTGGATCAGTTTGGAAGCATATCCGGGTTCGATTCCTTTTTCGATCATCTTGTTAAAGGAAAGAATGGATCCGGTTTGCAACAGACCGCAGAGGATCGTTTGTTCACCCATCAGGTCAGATTTTACTTCTGCAACAAAAGATGAGTGAAGTACTCCTGCGCGGTCAGCCCCGGTACCCACAGCATAAGCTTTGGCAATTTCAAAACCATCACCGTTCGGGTTATTTTCAGGATGCACCGCGATCAGAGTAGGAACTCCAAAGCCACGTTTGTACTCTTCACGCACTTCGGTACCGGGCGATTTAGGAGCAACCATGATGACTGTCAGATCCTTACGTATTTGCATGCCTTCCTCGACAATGTTGAATCCATGAGAGTAAGACAATATGGCGCTTTTTTTCATGAGAGGCATAATGGCTGCGATCACACCTGAGTGTTGTTTGTCGGGAGTCAGGTTGATGACCAGGTCGGCTGTCGGGATCATTTCCTCATAAGTTCCCACTTTAAATCCATTTCCTGCCGCGTTTTTATAGGATTGCCGCTGCTCGTTGATGGCTGATTCACGCAGAGTGTATGAAACATCAAGGCCTGAATCGCGCAGATTGAGACCCTGGTTCAAACCCTGGGCGCCGCATCCGACAATCACGATTTTCTTACCTTCCAGTTTTTTCACTCCGTCAGCGAATTCAGATTTATCCATGAATCTGCATGTTCCCAGTTGTTCCAACTGTAGACGCAGCGGGAGTGTGTTAAAGTAGTTTGCCATTTTTGATTGATTATTGATTATTTTAAAGTTAAAACTTATTTTTTCTCAAGACTCGTTATTCGCGATCCGCTACTAATCCATTTGACTGAGCAGAGCGTCCCGTTCTTTCAGGAATTCCGAAAGTCTTTCGATCGGATCGCGTGTAATGGCGATCCTTCCTGAGCGGACAAACTGCGGTACCCCGAACTGGTTAAGCCGTTCGAAAAGTTCCTGTGTTTCTTCTTTATGACCGGTTTTTTCAACAACAATATATTCCCGGGTGATCTCAAGGATCCTTGCGCCGCAGTCCCGGATGATCTTTTCAACTTCATCACTTTCGAAAAGCTGATCAGTTTGTACCTTATACAAGGCTATTTCCTGAAAGATCATTTCTTCATTGGTATGGTAGAAAGCTTTCAGTACATCCACTATTTTTTCAAGCTGACTCACCAGTCTTTGCACTTTTTCTTTGGTGGTATTTACAACGATGATAAACTTGGAGATCCCTTTTATGGCCGACTGGGATACAGTCAGGCTCTCGATATTAATCTTTCTTCGGGTAAAATTGATCGTGATCCGGTTCAGCAACCCGATATTATTCTCTGAAAAGATGGTGATTATAAATTCCTGGTTCATTTTTAAAATTGTCAAATTGTTAAATTATCAAATTCCGGCAACCAACAACCAGCTGCTAGCATCCAGCTGCATTGTTGTTCCAACTCACGACTCGTCACTCATGACTGATTAAGCTTCGAGGATGATGTCTGAAACAGAAGCTCCCGAGGGGACCATTGGGAAAACATTGTCTTCCTTTTCCACAACCACTTCAAGCAGATAGGGGCCATCATGGTCAAGCATTTTTTGTATACCTGCTTCCAGATCTTCCCGTTTGGTCACTTTATGAGCAGCCATACCGAATCCGTTGGTGATCATGATAAAATCAGGGTTTTGAAGCTCTGTAAAAGAATAACGTTTCTCAAAGAACAGCTCTTGCCATTGGCGCACCATTCCCAAAAAGTTATTATTCAGCAGAATAATTTTTACCGGAAGCTTGTTTTGTACGATGGTTCCGAGTTCCTGGAGGGTCATCTGATAGCCTCCATCACCCACGAAACAAACAACAGTACGGTCAGGAGCCCCAAGTTGCGCACCAAGCGACGCCGGGATGGCATAACCCATCGTTCCGAGTCCTCCGGATGTGACATTACTTTTTGAACGTTTAAATTTAAAGTAACGGGATGCGATCATCTGTTGCTGTCCCACATCAGTGACCAGAATGGCGTCGTGATTAGTCTTTTCAGAAGCGATCCTGACTGCCTCACCCATGGTAAGTCCGTCTTTTTCCGGGTAGATATCTTTTGAAATGACTTTTTCATTTTCAATTTTGTCACATTCCCGGAATTCCCGAACCCAGCTGTCGTGGTTATTGGGCTTCACATTTAAGGTTAACAAAGGAAGCGACTTCTTCGCATTCCCCAATACGGGAACATCAGCCTTAATGATCTTGTTAATTTCAGAGCCATCAATTTCAAGGTGGATAATCTTGGCATGGGAGGCGTACGTGCTTACTTTTCCTGTTACACGATCGTCGAAACGCATCCCTACGGCAATGATTAGGTCGGCTTCGTTGGTTTTGATATTGGGACCATAATTGCCATGCATTCCCAACATGCCCACGTTCAGGGGATGATCGGAAGGCAATGCAGAAAGACCCAGCAGCGTCCATGCAGCGGGTATGCCTGTTTTTTCAATGAACGCTTTTAGTTCCTCTTCAGCCTGGGCGATAATCACTCCCTGTCCGAAGAGCAGCAGCGGTCTTTTTGCCGCGTCAATTAATTTTGCTGCAGCTTCCACCTGGAATGGGTCAACAAGATGTTCCGGAATATAGGAGCGTATTTTACTGCATTTCTTATAATTGAAAGAATTCAGCTTCTGGAACTGGGCATCTTTCGCGATATCCAGCAGAACCGGGCCCGGGCGTCCTGATTGAGCAATATAGAATGCTTTGGCAATGGCATCGGGAATTTCTTCCGCGTCAGTAATCTGATAATTCCACTTCGTGACAGGCATGGAAATACCGACCACATCCGATTCCTGAAAAGCGTCAGTCCCTAAAAGAGGAGATGCAACCTGACCTGTAATGCATACGAGCGGAATGGAGTCAATCATCGCATCGGCAATACCGGTAATCAGGTTAGTGGCGCCCGGGCCGGACGTTGCAAAGCAAACTCCGGCTTTTCCCGTGACTTTTGCATATCCTTCGGCAGCATGCACGGCGCCTTGTTCATGACGGGTTAAAATATGGGTAATATACTTGTCATAATCGTAAAGGGCATCGTATATAGGCATAATTGCTCCTCCCGGATACCCAAAAATGGTACTCACCCCTTCTTCCAACAGGGAAAGAATAACTGCCTGTGATCCTGAAATAGATTTTGTTGACATATGAATGAATTTAAATTTATTTGTTAATCAATTAAGCGAACAGCACCTTTGTCGGCCGATGTAACCATGCTGGCATATGCTTTTAACGCTTTACTTATTTTACGTTGACGTTCGGCCGGCTGCCAGGCATTTTTACCTTTAGCCTCTTCTTCGTTTCTTCTTTTTCTCAGTTCTTCATCACTGATCAATGCATTGATTTTACGGGCGGGAATATCGATCCCGATGGGATCACCATTCCGCAAAAGAGCGATGGCACCTCCTGAAGCAGCTTCGGGCGATATGTGACCAATTGAAAGTCCGGATGTACCTCCGGAGAAACGGCCGTCGGTGATCAGGGCACATACTTTGTCGAGCTTGACCGACTTGAGATACGAAGTCGGATAAAGCATCTCCTGCATTCCCGGGCCACCTTTGGGGCCTTCATAACGGATCACCACCACATCGCCGGCCTGAACGACATCGCCCAGGATCCCGTTGACCGCATCGTCCTGTGATTCAAACACCCTGGCTGTTCCGTTAAACCTGTAAACTGAAGGATCAACGCCGGCCGTTTTTACGATACATCCGTCTTCAGCAATGTTTCCGTACAGAACAGCCAATCCTCCATCTTTGTTGTATGCATGTTCCACATCATGGATACAGCCATGCTGACGGTCCATGTCGAAGGTATGGTAATAAGTGTCCTGTGATCCCATGACGCTGTTACGGAAGCCGCCCGGTGCTGATTTGAAAATCTGGATATCATCGTCCTGAACCCGGGGACTCATGATATCATACTTTCCGATAGCCTCTCCCAACGAGAGGCCGTCGACGCGTGACACTGAAGTGTCCAGGAGCCCGCCCCGGTTTAACTCAGCCAGAATACCCAGGATGCCACCCGCACGATTCACGTCCTGAACGTGATAAGTGCCATTGGGCGCTACTTTGCAAAGATTAGGGGTTTCTTTCGAGAGTTCATCAATATCACTCATGGTAAAGTCAACTCCGGCTTCATGTGCGATAGCCAGAATGTGCAATACCGTATTGGTCGATCCACCCATGGCGATATCGAGTTTCATGGCATTCCGGAATGCTGCTTTCGTCGCAATATTTCGCGGAAGAGCTTTTTCATTACCGTTTTGATAGTAATCGTATGTTAATTGAACGATCCGGCGGGCAGCCTGTTCAAACAAATGTCTCCGGTTAACGTGAGTGGAAACGATCGTCCCGTTTCCCGGAAGAGCCAGACCAAGGGCTTCAGCCAGACAGTTCATGGAGTTGGCCGTAAACATGCCGGAACAACTTCCGCAGGTTGGGCAGGCATTCTGTTCAACCTTCAGCATGGTGTTGTCATCGACATTTGAATCGGCGCTCATCACCATGGCATCGACCAGATCATATTTTTTCCCATCAACCACACCTGCTTCCATGGGGCCACCAGATACAAAAATGGCGGGAATATTTAAACGCATAGCCGCCATCATCATACCCGGCGTGATCTTATCACAATTGGAAATGCAGATCATGGCGTCGGCCATGTGGGCATTGCACATATATTCAACACTGTCTGCAATGATATCGCGCGAAGGCAGAGAGTACAACATGCCGTCATGGCCCATGGCAATTCCGTCATCGATGGCAATTGTATTGAACTCGGCTGCAAAACATCCCTGCTTTTCAATTTCCCTTTTAATGAGCTGTCCCACATCATGAAGGTGGACGTGCCCAGGTACAAATTGAGTAAATGAATTGACAATAGCAATCAGTGGTTTACCGAATTGTTCTTCTTTCATCCCATTGGCCCGCCATAAACTCCGGGCGCCGGCCATTCTCCGGCCTTTGGTTGTTGTTGCAGATCTTAGTTCGTGTTGCATATTCTTTAAATTAATCCTTAAAAAAAAACCCTTCCCGATTAAGAGAAAGGCTTTTGAATATTTATTCGTTCAACAATCAACAGCCTTTCCTGGTCGTTCCCGGAAGGACGACTGGAATAATCACTGTATGATATGTTGAAAAATGCTTCATTACTACTTTTTTTAAATGAAAAAAGCCATTCTCGCTAAGTGAGAATGGCTACCTGATATATAAACGTGCAACATCCTCACTTCGTCTGCGAAATGACAACGACTAGAAGAATAATCACGTTTAGTATGATAGCCAACTTTTTCATATTTTTGTTATGTAGGGGCAAAAGTAGAAATTAATTTTAAAAAGCAAAATTAATTTATAAGTAAAAATCTATTTTTAGAATAAATTTTATACGCACAGGGCTTATTTGGCAATAGTTTATAACAAAAAAGAGGTTGTCGTTCAAGAACTAAGGCTGTATAAGTGCAGAGATGGAAAAACTATTTTTATTTTGCCCGGTTTTATATACAGGCGTTTTTTAAACTCATTATTCATATAGTATGGGAAAATTATCAGGAAATGGGACCATGGGGTATGTAGAAGACCTCTGGTTGTTTGTTTTACGCGTTGCAGTTGGAACGAGTATGTTGACTCATGGAATTCCGAAACTTCAGATGTTATTTGCCGGAGGAGAGATAGCTTTTCCGGATACGTTGGGAATAGGCGCTTTTTGGACCCTGGTGCTGGTCGTTTTTGCTGAAGTCGTTTGTTCCGGCCTACTGATCCTCGGGATATGGACACGTCTGTCTTCCATCCCGCTTCTAATCAACATGGCAGTAGCATTTTTTGTGATTCATGGGACTGATCCTTTCGGGAAGAAGGAACTGGCCTTATTTTATTTGCTGGTTTATCTGAACCTTCTTGTTTTTGGAGGAGGTAAATTTGCTCTGGACCGATTGTTCAGACGAAAGTAAGGAAGTAACAAGCTGGTCCGACACTAAAGCCCATACAGCGATTTCAACAGCTTTTCCACTGCTTGAATTGCATTGTTCTGACTGCAGGAAAAATTATTCAACGAAATGTCAAAGAGAATTTCCCTTCCCGAAGCGGTTCTCAGCAATCCCGCATAGCAACGTACTCTTGTCATGCTGCCGCTTTTGGCGCGCAAGCTTTTGCCGGGGAAATTTTGAGCATTAAATTGATAAAGGGTTCCGTCAGGTACTGCAGGGATCGAATTGAAAAAAAGTTCGCTGTACCGGCTTTTATTTTTCATGTAAGCCAGTATGCCGACCATTTGCTCTGCGGTCAACGCATTAAATCGGGAGAGCCCGCTGCCGTCACACATAAAGAATCCGTGAGCATCGATTCCCCTGTTTTTCCAAAAGTCAGTGACGAAGGGAATACCTTCCTTCACAGAACCCACTCCGGTTTTGAGGTAAGCCAGGTGTTTTAACAGATGCTCTGCAAACAGGTTGACACTTTCATGATTCGTGACCCTGATCAGATCGATCAGGGGAGGGGAGTACGTTGTTGCCAGAATAACCTGATCCGTTATTTTTCCTGTTGCTTCCTTGATCTGGCCACCAATAGTGATACCCTGAGCTTCGATCCTGGTTTTAAGCTGCCATGCTAAGAGCTGTGCAGGGTTGGGTATTGAAGCCCGGATCACAAAATCCTGTTTCCCTTTTGGAACAGATCCCCGGATCACCCGGTGGAAATCGAGCGGACTTCCATAGATATAAGCCAGATCAAGTTGGTCGTCAGAGGAGAGGACCCGGTTGTCGAAAGTGAGTCCCGGAACAGCAGGATCGATCGAAGTGATCCGGGTAGGCTTTCCCGCCGGAGACGGGGACCATAAGTGGATTTCACAGCTATTGTCGTATACTGATAAACCACTGACACCAGCTCCGAAATAATTTCCCATATCTTCCCATATCCAGGTGTCGGGAATCGTCTGATCATCATAAATATTGGCATCGGTGATAATGTTCCCGCTAATGTGACGAATGTGATAAGAGCTCAGACTATCGGTCCATGATTTTAAAAAATGATCCGCCAAATAATGTGCTTTAAAATATTTTGAACCCAATGCAGGATCTCCGCCACCGATAATAATCAGGTCACCCAGGAGGCTGTCGTTCCGGATAATCCCGCTAAAGGCCAGTTTTGTTGAAAACCGGTAGTCGGTACCCATTATTTCCAATGCTGTCGCTGTAGTCACCAATTTAAGCGTTGAGGCAGGAACGAGGCTTAACTGAGGATTGAATGATCCGAGATTGTCTCCGGTAGCAGCATCCTCTATATAAATTCCAATGCTTGCATTTTGAAGAAGTTTCTGCCCGGCCCATTGACTGATCAGACTGTCAGTGCAAAGTACAGGCTGACTATATCCTTTAAAAAAACAAAGCATGATCAGGAAAAGAACGATCTTTTTTAGCGCTTTTTTTCTCATACGTCTAATGCTGGAATTATTTTATAAATTTGAGCTCAAGGTATCTATTTGGCCGGAAAAATAAAATATCATGTGGAAAACAATTTTAATCGTGGGCATGGGAGGTTTTTTGGGAAGTGTGGCGCGTTATCTGACCCAACTGTTAGTGGAAAGACTCCTTCACAGCACTTTCCCCTGGGGAACTTTCGCCGCGAACATGGCAGGCTGCTTTATTATTGGGTTAGTCTATGCCATTTCTGAACGCGGCGGATTGCTTAGCCCTGAATGGAGGATTTTTCTGACTGTGGGGTTTTGCGGGGGATTTACAACCTTTTCTTCTTTCGCATTCAATAATCTTGTTATGTTGAATGAAAAAAGCTATCTGCAATTTTCCGGCAATATTTTTTTAAGCGTTTTTTTAGGACTTACCGCTGTTTATCTGGGCGTTATTGCCATCCGCATCATTTACCGCTGATCAGTTCATTAAGTGGATATCAGGATTTAATCCTGTTTCTGAATGGAGATCTTCATCCGGAATGTAGATTTTTTCTACATTCCACACATTTATTCCACATTATTTGAAAACATAACAGAAATTTATTTGTTTCTATATGCTTGTATCACAGGGAGATTTGCCCTTGCTGAGTTTTTGGCATGCTTTTATGTCTTAAATGATTTATAGAATAGAGATGGATAAGTGGAAGAGAGGGATAACGGGTTTATTTATGTCGGTGGAAATTATATTACCGGCATTCATGCTGGAGGGGCATGACATCAGTTATGTGCGGTTTTCGGTTCAGGATAAGGAAGTGACCTACGAGGAGATTAAAAGTGAGGATATTCCCAAAGCGGTTGATGAATCTTTTAAAGAATATTTTGTGGATTATGATATTAACAAAGCATATATCAGCAGTGAAGGATCGTACAAACTGGAGGTAAGCAGAGAAGAAATTTATTATATCCTTTTCTATAGTGAAAAGGGAGAATTACTCAAAGTAGAGCAGCCTGAAGATACAAAATAATGGATCAATTCAATATCCAGTATATACCACGCTAATCGTCAGAAACAGGATCTTTGACCGTTAAAAAGATTGATTAGGTGACAACAAACCCCTGTCCAAAGTGATATCCCGCACTGGCAGGGGTTTTTTCTTTGATGTAACATGGACCTTGTTGATGATGATCACATCTTTTTGTAGAATTTCTCTACATCATTTTGGGAATTCCACATTAAAGAAGCACTGCTGTCAGTTTGATGCATGTTGTTATAAATAATTAATAATCAATGAATTATTGAAATATAAAATGAGATTTATTCCCTTTGGCACGCTTTTGACAAGTCATAATGGAAAATGAACAAAGAGTTCCACACGGAATTGAAATAGTTCAAAGCAAATAAAGAATATTTTAACGTTCAATTAAAAAAGAAGCAATATGAAAAAGGCATTTTATTTATTATCAGCAGTAGCCCTTACATTGGGAATGATGATGCCACAGATGGCAAGCGCACATTCGAATCAGAATGATCTGGCAATCGCTCAGGATATAAATTATCAGGAAATCCCAAAAGAGAATGTGCCCGAAACGATTACTGAATCTCTTGGAAAAGATTATTCAGGGTATTTGATTGATAAAGCCTATCTCGGTGACGACGGCAGTTACAAGCTGGATGTGAGTCAGGGCGATGTGAAGTACATCGTTTATTACAAAGAAAATGGTGAATTAATCAAAGCGGAAGAGCCTGTAGGTGAAAAAATTGAAAAAGGGATACAGGAAGGTGCACAGGATGTAAAAGAAGGAGTAGAGGATTTGCAGGAAGAAGCTAAGGACACAGTCCCTGATATGAAATAATCATTCATATTCATTCAATGACTGATATAGTTTAACAGATTAAACAATTTTTTTAGAAAGCAGACTGAGTTTAGGTGTTTATAGTGAACTTCTGTCAATGAGAAAGCTCAATTGGCAGAAGTTTTTTTATGCTGCGACGTAAACAATATTTAGTGATCATCCTTTTATACTAAGGAGAAGGTTGTAACGTTTTATATAATCCGGGAGGAAGATAATTTGAGGCCCATGGCAAACATATTGATCGTTGATGATGATGTTACTTTTTGTCTGATGCTGAAAACGTTGCTGGAGAAGCATCATTATAGGGTAAAGACTGTTTTTTCACCGGCTGATGTGAAAGGTTTGGTCAGACAACACTTTTATGACGTTGTACTGACCGATCTGCGGATGCCTGATGTGAGCGGAATGGATCTGATTAGTTTGGTCCGTCACGAATCGCCGGAGACACAGATCATCATGATGACGGGATATGCAGACATTTCGACGGCCATACAGTCGATTAAACAAGGCGCATTTAATTATATCCCCAAGCCTTTCCAGCCGCAGGAGGTACTGAATATCATTCGTGAGGCGCTGGAAGCTGCTGAAGAGAAGAAGAATACAATGATGAGTAAAAAAGGAATGGGGGGGGCCTACACGGAAGGGATCAGTAATGCTTCCAGACGGTTAAAGGAATATATTGAGCTTGTTGCTCCTACTCCAATGTCTGTGCTTATCACGGGCGGGAGCGGAACAGGTAAAGAACACATCGCACGGTCTGTTCATCTGTTAAGCCCCAGGGCAGGAAAGGCATTTGTGGCGGTCGATTGCGGTGCCATCCCAAAGGAACTGGTTGCCAGTGAATTTTTCGGGCACGTGAAAGGTTCTTTTACTGGTGCCATTTCGGATAAAGTTGGCTATTTTGAATCGGCCAACGGCGGGACGTTATTTCTTGATGAAGTAGGAAATCTTTCCTATCAGACGCAGATTCAGTTGCTTCGGGTATTGCAGGAGCGGATGGTTAAACCGGTTGGAAGCAGTGTCGAGATTGCGGTGGACGTCAGGATCATTGCTGCCACAAACGAGAACCTGCAAATGGCCAAGGAGGAAGGTTCTTTCAGGGAAGACCTTTACCACAGGCTCAATGAATTTCAGATTCATGTTCCCCCGCTCTGTGAACGGCGCGAGGATATTATGCTTTTTGCGGGTTATTTTCTTGAACAGGCAAATACCTATCTGAATAAATCGGTTGCAGGTTTTGATCCGGAAGTTGCTTCTGTATTCATGAGTTATGGCTGGCCGGGTAATTTGAGGGAAATGAAAAATGTGGTAAAACGTGCAACCCTTCTGGCTACAGGAAAATTTATAGGACTGAAGGAAATTCCTGTTGAACTGTACTCGGTTCAGGAAGACGATGCTTTTAGCCTGTTTAACCAGAGAAGTGAGAAAGAACGTATTCAGAAAGCCTTGGAAGTAGCAGGGAGCAATAAAAGCAAGGCCGCGCATTTGCTTAAAATAGACAGGAAAACCTTATATAATAAACTGAAGCTCTATGAGATTGAAGTTCCCGAAAAAGATAGCTATCATTAGGCGTTTTATACCACCGGGAGGCCTTCTTCGCGTTGAATTGTAGCCATCAGTTTCTCTATCTTATCTAATACAGAAGCTGCGTAGGCATACCATTGTGGCTGACTTATGCCTGTCCTGTTTTTTTGTTCCAGAATGGAGAGCAGTTCCACAATGCTGTAGGCTTCAAGTTGACGGAACAATGGAAGCATTTTGTGTGAAAGCGCTGAAATGGCATCCTCATTTTCTTCGTAAAGATACTTTTTAAAGAACAGTATATTTTGCCGGCTTGATTTTAAAAATGAGACCAGGATTTGCCTGAGGCTTTCGGGTTCATCCGAAGCAAATGCTGCAATCTGATGTAGTTTGTAAAGTGGAGTATTTTCAGGAGATAAAACCGGATCTCCCGGTGTGAGATCCGGGCTTTCGAGGTTGCTCTTTTTGCCATTCGACAAAGCTGCAATCAGCGTTTCGGGTGAAAACGGTTTTTGCACAAAGGCGTTGAAGCCATTCCAATCTCCTTCATCGATCTGCTGACCCGATATGGCTATTGTCTTCAGATGGCCACCATTCTTTTTCGTGATTTGTCTCATCAGTTCAAATCCATTCATTTCCGGCATTTGAACATCGGTGACTAAAAAATCGGCGCAGCCCGTTTTGAATTCACGGATGGCCTCCAACGGATGATTGAAAGGAAAAATTTTCAGTCCGGCCGATTCAAGCATCCGGGTCGTCATTTCGAGTAATGTCAGGTCATCATCAACCAGCCATACCTTTTTGTCTTTCAGGTCTGTCTGAAGACCCCGCGAAAAACTTATTTGAGATCCCGTTGAATTTTCCGTAACAACTGATTCCTCCCGTTCGAGAGGCAGCGTCACCGTGAAGCGGCTTCCTTTACCAGGTGTGCTTTTTACCCGGACAGATCCATGCATGAGCTGAGCAATTTTTTTTGTGATCGTCAACCCGAGACCTGTTCCCTCATACTGCTTTAAAGGTGATGTAACCCTTCCGAATTCTTCAAAAATGTATTGAATTTTTTCCTGTGGAATTCCTATGCCTGTGTCAATAACTTCGATCGTGAGCTGGTCGCTTTTACCTGAAAACCGGACGGACGACACAATCACCCTGACCGAGCCTTCTTCTGTAAATTTAACGGCGTTGGAGATCAGGTTCACTAATATTTGTGTGATTCGAACCGGATCGCTTTTATAACCAGGAGAAGGAGCGTTGTATTCACATTTCAGACCAATATTTTTTTCAATGGCCTGAGGACGGAAATTTTCAACGGTGTCTTTGACCAGCGATTCAAGGTTGAAAGGAAATTTCTCAATGGTAAGTTTTCCGGAATCGAGCCTTGCCAGATCGAGCAGATCGTTGATGAGCCTGAGAATATGGTCAGAGGCGTGGCGGATGCGCCGGAGATATTGTTTTTGCCTGGGATTACTGACATTCTCTTCAATTAAGCCGGTAAAACCGATAATGGAACTCAAGGGCGATTTTAGATCGTGCGTAATGCTTAACATGAATTGCTCCTTACTCCGCAGCAACAACTCGGAATAAGCATTCGCCCTTTCGAGGCTTTGCCGGTAGTGCTGGCTTTTTGTAAGGTCCTTCAGAATGTTGATCAGGAAGAAAATAATTGAAAGGACTGAAAGAGTTCCCAAAACAATAATCAGCCATGTGGTTTGTTTGATATTCTCCTGTTGAGCTTTTATGCGCTGAAACGAACTGACCAGTTCTGCATTTTCAATATTGGACAGCATCCTGCGTAACTGCATGGTAATGATCAGATCATTTTCAAGCACTTCGCGTTCTTTTCGCCTTAAATCTTTTTCAATGGCGAGATCCTCGTCTCTGATCTCTTCTACTATTCCGGTAAAATAGTCGGCGATGGAATCAGCCGGAGTGACGGCATTGATCAGGCTATCCAGTTTAATTGTTTGATTAATAGATACATATAACGAAGAATCTTTTTCTCTTTTTGTTGAAAAAACATTCACCAGCCTTTCAAAGAATTTTTTCTTTTTTTGTTTCACGAAAACCGAATCATAGTTCGTGGTTACGGTCTTGTTGATCTTCAACTGCTGTTTGGTCGAATCGTTCGATGACTTTACAATGGAATCCATTCCTGTCGACAGCTTTTTGATTGCCTGCTGGTAACGTGAAGTCGGTGAATTTGCTTTTTTTATAGCAGAGAGTTCCCGCAAATTCTGCTGTTTCTTTTTTAACAGCTTTTTAATACTGTCAGTATGCATTTGCTGAACCGGGTCATACGTCATTTGTGACAGCGTTTCAATCTGGGAACTGATCGTATCCATCAGCTTTTTGTATTCCCGATAATGTTTTGACTGTCCGGTTTGGGCATAATTTCTTCCCAGACCTTCCGATTGATAAAGATTGGTAAGAATTGTATTAATATACATGATCTTTTTATTAGCCGGCGTCATATCGGTATTTTGGGCCGGATCGGTAAGGATCTCCGAATAGATGATCCAAACGGTTAGAGAAGCCAGTACAATCAGTGTGATATAGCCCAGAAAAACCTTTGTCTTTACATTGCCCATCAACTCTTCTTTTGTATTACTAACGAAGAATTTTGAAGTTTAGTCTTTATGTGGATTGGCGGATTTGGTTTTCATTTTTTAATACTGGCACTATTGCTAATTTTCAAAAAATAAATTATCTTGTTAGTGTGTATGATGAGCTATAGTTAATGAAAATTATAAACAAATGAAAGGAAAAGCTTGCTTATTAAAAATTTACATTTCTGATACCGACAAGATTGGGTCAAATCCTCTGTATGAAGAAATCGTAAAGGAAGCCCGGGAAAACGGTTTGGCCGGCGCTACAGTTTACCGTGGAATTTTATCATTTGGTGCGAGTCATTCCATCCACACCATGAAGATTTTTGCATTGTCCAATCATCTGCCAATCGTAATTGAAATAGTTGACAAGGAGGAAAAGATACGTGAATTTTCAATTCAGGTTCGTGACCTGGTTGCCCATTCGCAAAAGGGAGCGCTGATAACCATTCAGAAACTGGAAGTTGTCGAATACAAGGCTGGTGATAAATACAATCAGTTCCTGACATTTTAGATAAGTGCTTCCCGTTAAATTAAGGTTATTCCTTTTTATAAAATCAGTCTTTATGAAAGGGATTTGTTATATTTGTGCTGGTTTAAAAGATCCGTTTAAAATCTCGTATTTAAGACATATTATTAAGTTTAATTCAAAACCATAAATCATGTTAATTCGTAACGTTGTTGGTCGCGAAATTTTGGATTCACGTGGTAATCCCACAGTAGAAGTTGAAATCACGCTGGAGTGCGGAGCTGTTGGTCTGGCCGCTGTTCCGTCAGGAGCTTCAACCGGTGAAAATGAAGCACTTGAGCTGCGCGACGGTGATAAAGGCCGTTACCTGGGTAAAGGTGTTTTAAAAGCGGTTGAAAATGTCAATGAAACCATTGCAAAGGAAATTATCGGGATGGATGCTTCCGATCAGGTAGGCATCGATAAAAAATTGCTGGAGCTTGACGGAACAAAAACAAAATCCAAATTGGGAGCCAATGCTATTCTTGGAGTTTCGCTGGCTACAGCGAAAGCTGCCGCAAATGCACTGGGCATACCGTTATATCGATATATCGGAGGAACGAATGCAAAAACATTGCCTGTTCCAATGATGAATATTATCAACGGCGGTTCTCATTCTGATGCCCCGATCGCATTTCAGGAATTCATGATCCGTCCTATCGGAGCCCCTTCCTTCCATGAAGGATTACGAATGGGAGCAGAGGTTTTTCATAGCCTCAAAAAAGTACTGGCTAAACGTGGTTTGAGTACTGCTGTAGGTGACGAAGGTGGTTTTGCTCCTGCTTTAAACGGCACGGAAGATGCGTTGAACAGCATTATCGAAGCGATTAAGAATGCAGGTTATAAACCAGGTCGTGCCGAAGACGGAGGTGATGTTTCAATTGGTTTGGATTGTGCTTCTTCAGAATTCTATGAAGAAGGAATTTATGATTATTCGAAATTTGAAGGTTCTAATGGTGCAAAACGTACCCGTGAAGAACAGGTTGCTTTCCTTGCCGAATTGGTTGAAAAATTCCCGATCGATTCAATCGAAGATGGTTGTGACGAAGGTGACTGGGAAGGCTGGGTTGCCCTGACTAAAGCCTTAGGCAGAAAATGCCAGCTCGTTGGTGATGATCTTTTTGTGACCAACGTTGAATATTTAAAGAAAGGTATTGAGTTAGGCGCTGCCAATTCTATTTTGATCAAGGTGAACCAGATCGGAACGCTGACCGAAACGCTTGATGCCATTGAGATGGCTCACCGCGCAGGTTATACTTCAGTCACTTCGCACCGTTCGGGTGAAACTGAAGATTCAACCATTGCCGACATTGCTGTGGCTACGAACTCAGGACAGATCAAAACAGGTTCATTGAGCCGCTCAGACAGGATGGCTAAGTACAATCAGCTGCTTCGTATTGAAGAGCAACTGGGTGACAAAGCAATTTATGGTTATAAAAAAGTGTACAAAAAGTAATTTTTTGCGCGATTATAAGTCAGGCTGCTGCTTCTCCGGAACAGCAGCTTTTTTTATAAAAACTGTATAATACAAACCGCTTTAGTGGTTCCTGTTTCGCTACTTGCTACTCACTACTCACTACTCGCTACTAATGACTTACTTCATCAGATATTTTTTGAAGACTTCTTCCGATTTCATCAGGATATCGACGTACTGAGCTCTCTGGTATGTAAACGGATCCTTCAAATTTTTTCTGGAAAGCTTACCTCTGAAATCGTTCAGTCCGGCATAACCTTTTTTGTTCATCCAGTTGTTTAAACCATGGAGCATGGTGCTGACATGTGAAGGCTGATTTTTGTATACGGACGACACGATCTGGATGGCATCTGTCCCTGCGAGCAGCAGTTTGATCATATCCTCATGATCGTATATTCCACGGCTTGTGCAGATGCTGGCATCTGTATTTCCGTATAACAATCCGGCATATCTTAAGGCGAGCTGATAGTCTTTTGGTTGGCTCAACTCCCACGGAAAATAAAACGATTCATCCTCAATATTGATGTCCGGTTGGAACAGCCTGTTAAACAATACAAAACCATCAGCCCCGGCTTCATCCAGTTTTTTGATAAAATTAAGTGTATTGGTGTAAAAAGGACTAAGCTTAACACCTACCGGTATTTTTACGGCTTTTTTTATGCTTTGAACAATCTGGACCTGGCGTTCCTCAATCTTTTGTCCTTCTGTTTCGAAATATCCCGGAACAGCAAAAAGGTTGATTTCCAAAGCATCGACTCCAGTCTGTTCCAGTTCTTTGGCATAATCGATCCATGTTAATTCATAGAGTGCATTCAGGCTCCCTATTAAAGGAATCTTTATTTTATTTTTTAATCGTTTGACGTTCATCAGGTGTTCTTTCGGTCCGGCATGTTCCAGATCGGGAAAGATCCGGGTCATTTCTGCATTACGCTCTTCATATTCATGCATTTCTTCTTCAAACTGGATCGTTTCCAGCCTGATCTGTTCCTCAAAAAGTGATTTGTAAATGATGGCTGCAATGCCGGCTTCCTCTAGTTGTTCGATCACTTCCGGCTTACTGACCAGGTTGCTGGCACCGAGAATGATTGGGTTTTTCAGTTTCAAACCCATATAGGTAGTTGAAAGATCTGCCATAGTGACTGATTTTTAGGTTATGTATCACACTTAAACTATCCTATCAGGCTTTTGTTCACATAAATGCCCGGGAAAATTTGGTCAGAAAGAATGAACCTGATTTTTCCGATAGGCAATTCCGTTAAACCGGGCTACGACTGCCTCGTCCTCATCGGTGATCAGAACATCATAAGCTCCTATCCTGTTAGGGTCGCTCACTTCTGTTGCTGTGGCAAAAAGTGTTCCGCCCGATTTCCCTTTGAGGAAAGAGATATTTGCATTGATGGCAAGCGCCAGCTGACCCCGGCTGTTGGCTGCATATCCGAAGGCAAAATCAGCCAGGGTAAAAATGGCTCCTCCCTGAACCACATTGGCTGCATTGAGGTGTCTGTCCTCAATTTCAAGCATCGCTTTGCAGTAACCTTTCCCGACTTCCACCAGTTTAATGCCGTTTGAAATTGCAAACCGGTCATTTTGAAAGTAATCTTTCAATTTCTCCAGATCCATTTTGTATATATTTAGAAGTAAAAAGCCTGTGAGGGATATGATCACTCACAGGCCTTTTGAATAAATGATATGCTGATTACCAGAGGCTGAGGGTAATAGTAAGACCAGCCATCACGACTGAAACCATGGCCATCAGTTTGATCAGGATGTTCAGCGACGGGCCGGAAGTATCTTTAAACGGGTCGCCCACGGTATCGCCAACCACACCGGCTTTATGGGCAGGGCTGCCTTTACCGCCATAGTTCCCTTTTTCAATATATTTTTTTGCATTGTCCCATGCACCACCGGCATTATTAAGCATAACGGCCAGGGTGAATCCGGCGGTCAGTCCTCCTGCAAGCAGTCCCACAACGCCTGCAACTCCCATCAGGATCCCTATCGCAACAGGAATAATAATAGCCAACAATGATGGAACAAGCATTTCACGCTGTGCTCCTTTGGTTGAAATTTCAACGCATTTAGCATATTCAGGAGTTGCTGTTCCTTCCATTATCCCTTTAATTTCGCGGAACTGGCGTCTTACCTCATCGACCATGGCTCCGGCTGCGCGTCCCACGGCTTTCATGGTCATGGCACAGAATACAAAGGCCATCATGGCGCCAAGGAAAATTCCTCCAAGGAACAAGGGATTAAAAATGGTTATATCATAAGCTGCTGAAAAATCTTTCATCGAAGCTGCAGTGATCTGCACGGCCTTCATCCCTTCTTCAACTGTGGGTTGTATTTTGTTATAGAAGATATAATCACCAACCTGAATGAACCCATCCGGTCCGGCAATCCTTCCAAACCAGATACGGATCTCCTCCATGTAAGCGGAAATCAGCGCCATTGCTGTCAGAGCAGCCGAACCGATGGCAAAACCTTTACCGGTTGCCGCTGTTGTATTTCCTAACATATCGAGTGCATCAGTCCGTTCGCGTACTTCTTTGGGAAGATTCGACATTTCTGCATTCCCTCCCGCATTATCAGCGATAGGACCAAATGCATCGGTTGCCAGTGTAATTCCCAGGGTTGAAAGCATACCTACTGCTGCAAATCCGATCCCGTAAACACCCAGGGAAAGATCCTGAAATCCTCCGGCTGCCCAGAAAGATCCTATAATACCTGCTACGATGGTAACCACAGGGATCCAGGTCGAGTACATTCCAACGGCAATTCCTTCGATAATGGTTGTTGCCGGGCCCTGAAGTGCCTGTTTGGCGATTCCCTTTGTGGCGCTGTATTCATCTGAAGTGTAGTGCTCAGTCCCTTGTCCTATAATGACTCCGGCAGCTAAGCCAATGACAACTGCACCGAAAATACCATAAGTGATCCAACCTAAAAAGGCCATCGCCAATAAAGCGATCAGAACAAAAACAGATGCGCCGCCGGTTCCTAAAAGAAGAGCATTCAGCAGGTTTTTCTGAGTAGCTGTTTCTTTCGTGCGCACCATGAACATCCCTAAAATTGAGAAGATAATTCCGATGGCTGCTACCAGCATAGGTGCGATAACGGCCATTTCTACATTCATTCCCGACAATTTTAATGCGCTTAATGGCAAAGCAGCGCCTAAGGCGGCAGTTGCAAGAATCGATCCGCAGTATGATTCATAAAGGTCAGCACCCATACCGGCTACGTCACCAACATTATCACCTACATTGTCGGCAATAGTTGCAGGATTACGCGGGTCATCTTCAGGAATGCCGGCTTCTACCTTACCTACCAGGTCTGCACCAACATCAGCTGCTTTGGTATAGATCCCACCGCCAACGCGGGCAAATAAAGCCTGGGTCGAAGCACCCATCCCGAATGTCAGCATGGTGGTTGTGATTTCAACTAATTTTTGCGACTCACTGGTTCCGGCGTGAACAAAATTCAACCCCAGGAAAGAAAGGCCATTCGCCATATTTTCAGGGGTAAAAATAACTTCATTCAATAACAGGAACCATGCGGCAATGTCAAGCAATCCAAAGCCCACTACAATCAAACCCATCACTGCGCCACTGCGAAAGGCGATCTTCAATCCCTGGTTCAACGATTTTGAAGCACCGTGCGCCGTACGGGCCGATGCGTTGGTGGCTGTCTTCATTCCCAGGAAACCACACAAACCTGAAAAGAATCCACCAGTGAGGAATGCGATGGGAACAAAAGGATTTTGAATCCCAAAGAAGGCAAGAACAAGTAAAATGAGCATCAGAATGATAAAAACTTTACCGACCACACTGTACTGACGATACAGATAGGCCATTGCCCCTTCACGTACATACCGGGCAATTTCAATCATCCGTGGTGTACCTTCCGAGTTTTTCATCATGGACTTATAAAAGAACCATGCAAAAAACAAGGCGAGCAGAGAACTAAATGGAATAATCCAGAATAAAGAATTCATAAGTCAATTTCTTTAATTGCAACAAGGTTGCGGTTAGTAATTCGCGTTTTTCGCAGTGTAAAAATAATAATCAATTGCGCCGGCGCTAACAAAGTGGTCATGTTGTTTGGCATTTCATAAAACAGCCGGGAATCACATCTTTAATTTACGTCAGCAAAGATAAAGTTTTGGAAATAAATTGTATAAAATTCATTCGTTTTAGTGATAAATCAGAATGATTCCAGTTAAAAATATAATAAATTGGAAATATAGCACATACAGAAAGAGCGAAACAGGAATCTTCCCTGACAGGGGCTCTTTCGCGGGGAAGTGATTCCTTCAGACTCGCCACTCACTATAATAATTACAGCAAAATCAAGTTATATCAAAGCTGAAAAGACCGTTGTTTCGGCGAAAGCTTCAGGTAAAAAGTTTACAAGAGCGTGAGTAAAGCTGTGCGGTTATCCGTATCAGCTATATAATATCGAACAGGAATGCTAAGAGATTTGCAAAATAAACTGGAACAGTTACAATCGGATATGCTGATTGAAAGTGAGCGAAAAAAGGTATTATCCTTATTTCATCACCCGGATCAGGAATATCCGTTAAAGGATGAGATCTATCAGCAACTTGAGAATTTTGCAGATACTAAGATAAATTCTGCAGCAGCAGACGAGGAATTTGAACGTTTATGGACGCGGATCGAATCAGAACGGATAAAACCGGCGCCCCGGCTGACTAAATGGAATGCTGTCGTTTACTGGACTGCGGCTGCGCTTGTTCTTGGATTTATATTCCGTGTTCTTATACCAAA
>Ga0074195_1001120_pt1 | contig 40887 bp, 55 predicted proteins | sample EPASupsiteHSE623_FD_64525 | JGI IMG/M metagenome (GOLD analysis project Ga0074195, IMG submission 64525) | Bioremediated contaminated groundwater from EPA Superfund site, New Mexico - Sample HSE6-23 | ecosystem: Environmental > Aquatic > Deep subsurface > Groundwater > Contaminated ...
CGATGTTCGACCTGATGTTCGACCCGATGTTCGACCTGATGTTCGACCAGATGTTCGACTCGATGTTCGACCCGATGTTCGACCATTCTATTTCGGGCAACATCTTAGGTATAATATTGGCCGCCATCTGGCATCCCAACGGGCTATCCATTATGAATAAAGCAGGTTTCTTCTCCCCGCAAAACTCATACAGCCAATCTATTTTGGGTTTTCTGGTTTCCCAGTCCAGAGGTTTGGCGGGGTAAACCAAGTCAAGCCATTCATCCCTGATTATCGGTATCAGTGCCTCTTGTTCTTTTGTTAGCTTATCTAACATATCTCCCCCTAATACCATCCATTTGACAACCAGAACGCCCAAGCCTCTTGAGCTGTGCCGTATCTGCTTGAGATATAGTTAATCATCCAATCCACCTGTTCATACATACTTTCCCTATACGCCCAACTTGCGGGCGGGTCGATGTTTTGAGGGATACCCCTAGCCCCTGAGTCTGGGTTGACTTTCCACCAGCACCAATCCGATTCATTCCCCCCAAGGTGTAGTAGGGCTGTTCCTCCCTCTTCCCCCCAGGGTTGGATGGAGAGGGCGTAACAGATTGCGTCCTGCCTGTCCTGGAGTTGTTGGGGGGTGTAGTCATCCCCGTACTCGACAGGCTGTTCTGTATCTGATTCTTGATGTTCTTCTTGAACGATTATTTCTTGTTGCGCAAGTTCTTCGTCACGTTTTTTTATCTCCGACAGAATCGAGGACACTATTATCGGGGTCTCTGCGTCCGGCATACTTATCAGGCCCGCTTGGGTATTTCGAGGGCTTGACCCCAGATAGCCGCGTGAAACAGTATGGGCAACAGTACCCGCCGTCTTCTGTCCGAGGAGTGAACTGGTCAATATGCCTGCTACAACTACAATGATTACACCTGCCGTAAGCCATGATTTACGCATCATTCTCCTTTATGGTTGTCTTAATCCTCATCTTCATGTTTAGCTCTAATTGATACTTCTGTTCGCGGTGGACTGCCGTAACGCTTCCTATAAAATACGTCTACGATTTGAGCATCGTCCTCATATGCGAACTTCTGGATAGCATCGCACACCAACTTTGCATAGTTATCCCAATCCGGGCGCGTCGTAGGGTATTTGTGTTTCACGCTCTTTGGTTTCGTCTTTACGGTAGTTATTTCTATAGCCAATGGCACATCGCGCTGGAATGGCCTCAATTTTAGCACCATACTTCTTATGCGGTCTTCTGCTATTGCCGTTGCACTCGGCGTGTATGCGAACGCCCGTCCTGTCTTCTTGTTGACCGTAACCCTTGCCCTGCCCTTTGCGACCGGTTCTCCGTATAGAACAAATGACGTCGTAGCAGTATTCATTCATCGACTCCTATGCCGAAAATATCGGCGGCTCTCTTAGCCGCGTCATCAAGATGCCCCTGCCGATAGTATTTTTCTGTGGCAATCCTTGTGTTCGGGTAGCTAAACAAGCTGTTGCAGTCCATACAATCGTGCGTGTAAGCAATCGCCTGGTATTCTGCATAGACTTCTTTGCTGTTACCCCGCGAGTCAATCTCTTTCCATTTTCGTGTAATCTTCGGGGCTTTCTGCATCCGTTCATATCCCGGAGTTCCTTTGAACGGAGGACGCTTAAATACCTCAGTCACGCAGTCAATAAGCTCCATCGTGTTGTTTGATTTGCAGTTCGGGCAAGAGACTTGCATTCTTTTTTCTGGTGGTCCCGACCCGCGGTAAAGTTTCTCATATGCGTTGACATAAGATAGCCCCATGACATGCAGCGTATGGTCGTTGTAGAAAGATTCAAGCACGCCGAGTACGTGTTTCTTTTCGGCTTCGTTCAGGTTCATGGATAACATCTTACGTTTGATATCAGGCAGAATCTTTTTTGTAAGTTCCTGGTAGTCGTCTAAGTTGTCGGGAATCTCCATAGTTTTTTCTCCTCGTCATATATCATGCCGGGTTGCGGCGGCTCTCCACGGGCGGGCCTCTTCTTCTGGTCGAGATATTTCCGTTCGATTACTTTAACCCAATTCGTATCGTTGGCAATCAACCAATCAAACGTCATCACCCATCCTTTTTCGTTCTCGCCAGATAGAAAAGGTTTCTGTTCTTCAATGGCCGTGAACAAATCCGTCCACGCTATGCCTTCTTTGACCATTTCATAGTCTCGTTCTCGCAACTTTTTTTTCCGGGTGTCAGATAAGGTGGTGATGCCAGCGAGCCATTCGATAGAGTTCCATTGTCCTTTGACTCTATCGACGTCTACTTCCATTGCTAACTTTTTTCTCTTCCCTTCACTTTCTTTCTTTTTACTTTCCTTATCTTCTTTTAAGGGTGTCATTGGTTTACCTTTGGGTGTCAATGGTTTACCAGGGTCCGGCGAACATGCGCGGCCTGGTTCTGGATACTCGGCTTGCCGCTTTCTGTCGCCCCTGAACGTCTGGAACTTATCAAACGCGACCAGCTCAAGATATGCCGAATCATCTACTTCATAAAGGGTGATTAGCCCCTCTCTTGATAGGTCGGTGCTAAGTTTCTCTATCTGTTCCAAAGTTATAGCTTCGCGTGGAAATATGGCAGCCTTTAATAGCTCCGGTTCAGCGTGGAATCTTCCGAAATCATCGGTGAATGGTATCAACCATGTGTAGAATAGCTTTGCCCAGGGGTCTGTAAGCCGCGCCACTTTTTTTGACACGGTTATATTGCGTGCTAGCATCCTTCGAGTCGTGCTCATACGGCAAGCCTAATCTGTCCGCCGTTGCATGGTTCGCTTATGAGTGTATAAAGATAGAGTCCGGGTTCGATATAGCTATGTGTAATGCCGTAACCGATTTGTCGTAAATCCCATATCCGTGCGCCGTAGCGGAAGCATATCTCGTTAAGCTCTACGTTTGTCTTTGGTCCGTCTTTAAGTGCGAATACGATTGCCTGTTGCTGCCTTGATAACTTCTTGTGGTCTGAATCAGCCATGTGGTTCTCCTTTTAGTTATGGGGACTGACCTTATCGGGAAGCCAGTCCCCATCCCTCTACCCCCGCAGCAAATATTTTACTGTTGGAAAAAGTCTTCAATCGGCTCCTGAACCCTATCGTCCGGCTCTTCGGGAGGTTCGTTATCCGCAATAACCTTATCGAGCTTTTTTATAAGGTCACTCGCTTGGGATAGCGTCAGCTCGTTTGTGTGTTCTACCCCGTAGGCATTACTCAAGACCTTGTAGTAAGCATCTTCATCAATGGCCCCGTTGTCGATGGCCGTCTTTTTTAGAACGTGTATCTTGCCAATCTGTGCTTTAGATGCTGGCTTCTCCGTATCTGGTGCGTCTTTTGCAACAGTATCAGGGGTGTTAACGACCTCCGCTTCTATGACTGCGATATCCACGGGCGCATCTTCGGCCAAAGGCAGCCCGATAGAGTAGGCATTACGTAACACGCGCCCCGTGGCTCGCGTCCGGGCGACGGCTCGCACATCTTTCTCTTTCGCTGCGCCCCCTGATTTGCCTTGTATGCCGATATCTTTGGGTGATGCTTCCCCGTACTCGATGTAAGGCGTATCGCTCCCAGATTTGAAAAGAAGGGCCTTCCAGAAGTGAACGAAGTCCGGTTTATTCGGGTCGTTTTGCGTAATACCGGCGGCCATCCTCTCGTCCATCGTCGCGGGTTGCAACTGGATTGCCGAAGGCGGATTGTCGTTGCGCTCGGCGATTACCTTAAGCCCGCCAACCGTGACGTAGAAGTTTCCGCCCAGGCACAACAGCTGCTTCTGCAAAGGGTCAAGCCCGTACTGGATGCTCAGGTTGCTGAGTGCCTGCTTCTCTCGTGGCGACAGCTTGCCTTGCCATAAGTCACGGGCAAGTTCGCGGTTCTGTTTTTGTATTGCATCCCGGTTTATGTTGGCCGGGGCCGCGCTCGTTGGGTTCGTCAGGTCTTTTCCTTTGGTCATTTTATACCAGCTCCTTATGACATATATCCCAATACCCGCACCATTTGGGCGAGCAATTCCATGCACTTGACTGCGCCGGTAGATATACGTGCTTGTAAATCCCGTCAGCGACACGAGCGGTAACGGCCAGAGCGCGTAAACAATCCTCGTCCGTTCGGGTCGTTTCGCATATGTCTACCTGCGGCGTCTTTGTGGTTATCATGCAATCGAATCCAAGGCTCTTCGGGAAATGCCCGGTTTTCTCTTTGTAGGCCAGGGCATAGACACTAAGTTGCATATCTTTATCTATCTCCGCCTGGTTCATCTTCTTCCCCTTGCGTTTGATGTCTCTGAGCTGTTCATCCACGGTCAGAATATCGACGTATCCTATCAAGTCATAATCCACGTTGTCGAACTTGAGCACGAACTTCTTCTCTACCTCTACCGGCTGGAGCTGTTTCGCTCTGCTGGGTAAGGTATCGTTTCCGGCATGATACAGGGTGAGCGCGGCGGCGGTCTTGTCCTTCATGTCTCCGGCCTCTTCGTCCTCTTTCCAGATAGCATTATCCCGTTCTTTGTCGAATGTATCGGAGAATACTTCGAGGACCTCTTTGGTCGGCAAGTTCTCGTGGCTCTCTATCTTCTGCTTGAAGTCGTGCTCCATGCCTTTGTGTGCGGCTGTGCCGAGTATCATGACCCCCGCGGGCGGCAACTTAAGCCCCAAGATGTACCGGTAATAGTACGAAAGGCCACAGTTTAGGTAGGTGTTTACTGCGGAAAATGACAAGTAACTCGGAGCGTTCTGTCTTACTGCGAACTCAAGTTCTTCCTTAAGAACGCGATACAAGGGTCGCCCGAAGACGTTATCAATCCCCTTTGCCTTAAGCTGGTCGATTAGTGCCTGTCTAGTCTGTGTCTTTGCATCTGCCATCTAACATCGTCCCCCTCTGTCTAGTGCTTATCTAACTCTTGTCTTATGTACCTGATTGCTAATATAGCGGCGATAATGACGATAATACATATGTAGGTCTGCGCGATTGTCATTTAGCCCTCGATTAAGAACAGGTCGCCGAAGCTCTTTCCGTAGTAGTTCAGTAGCCGGGTCGCTTGCTTGTCGTCGATAGGTCGCTTCTGACTTTCTATGCGGCTCATCTGTGCTTCTGACATACGGGCGATGTACGCGACGTCTGCCAGCGTCATGCCGCATTCTTTTCGTACTTTCTTAAGTTCGGGTTTGGCTAATATCTTCATGCTGATATTCTTACCATTGGCAAGCAACCTCTGTCAACTATTTTTGTAAATATATTCGTATATCTCGTTCTCCAGCGGCTCAAAGTCATTGACTGCGTTGTGTAGTATGTCGGCCACGAACTCGTGCCGCTCCCTGTAATACGTTGCCATGTCCGGGTATCTTCGCCCGCCAACATCTACCCAGCCCACTCCCTCTTGTTCGTAGTCGAATAAACGCGGCATGTCAATCCTCCTCTTCGTCAAGTTTGTACTTGCCTTTCATAAGGGCGTGACCCCTCATGACAAGCTCTCGTATGACCTGAGACATGCTCATGTGTTGCTTGAATGCCAGCTCCCGGAGCTTCTCGTGCGCTTCGTCGTCCAATAAATACCGGTAATATGTTTTCTCTCCCATGTTTGGCTCCCCTCTGTCAAATATAGCGAATGAATATCCGTATGCCCTCGCCGGATAAACTCTTGCGGACGGTTCGCCCGCCTTGTTCTTTGCGTATCTGTTCGTATTCTTTGAACGCTTGCCGGAGTGCCGCAGATGTGCTTCTCGCGTAGACGCTCCGGGTTACCTTGTCCGCCGTCCCGTTCCCGAATGTGACCGAATATGCTCGCATCATTCTATCGCTAACGCTAATTGTCCGGTCGATTCTTCGACGATACGCGCCGGGGCCGGGTCGCTCAGGTTGATTATTTCCCAGTCGCGGGAGTATGCAAAACAGCCGCGATAAGATTCCGCGTCGGCTTTGTAGTTAAACGCCGTCGCTTTATTGATATCGCGCTCCCAAACCGCGCTCGCTTTGCCGCGCTTCCGAAGATAATGCCAACCGTCAGACCCCGTATACCCGCGATACTCCCGGTCCCGGCGTATGATAAACTTGTCGGACGGTAGCGGCGTCTCTAAGGCCCGTTTAAGTATGGCCTGATACCCTGGCCCCTTCCGATTTATCTCGATAGGGTCGTCCGGCTTGTATGTGCTATGTCTCCAGTTGAACGCCTGATATTCCGGCATGTGGCGTAGGACCTTAAGGGCTCGCGTGTACTTGTTCTGTGTGCCGGGCTGAAAATTGCCTTCTTCGTAAGATGCTAGAATATCGACGTCCAGGGCCTCGCGACCGCCTGCTTCATAAACCTTCGTAAGAGACGGACACTCCCGCGCGTCGTAGTCCCGCGGCCAAACATTATTGTCCGCAGACCGGACAAAGACTTTCCCGTCCTTGACGGTTATGCTTTTAACTATTGCGTAGCTCAATTCTTACACCTCCAAACGTCTATTATTGCCGCGATAATAAATCGTAGCGGCATCTCGTCCATGCTTTCATAATCGCCGCGCCATATACAGCCGCCCATTAGTTGACACGAACAGTCTTCGCAACCTAGCCGCTCTGACCGATTCTGCGCGAACATCATCCATATTCTTTCTTTCATGTTGTCGCCTCCCCTCTGGCCTTATAAGCTCCGTCCGGGGCCGGCGAACCGGCCCCAGGCGCAACCGATAAGATGATTAGCGTAGTCCTACGACGTCCAACACGGGGCCGGATAGGTAGCCGATATTAGAACCCATGCCGATATAAAAGCACTCCGGCGCGTCGTCCTCGTCCTCGTCATTGTTGGCCGCTTGTCCCGCGCCGCTTATCCGGTGTTCGATTGCCATGTTGTCCCGCGCTATGCGAACTTCTATATCTTCCGGCGCGTCCTCTAGCAGCTCTATTAGCTCTTTAACCTTCATGGTCGTTCACTCCTCCCGGCGGCCCGCGTTGGCGCCGCCGCTTTGTCTATCGTCTTTTAATATTCGTCGGCCCTCATTACGGTTAGGACGAACCGAAGTTCTGCGCCGTTTAGCGTTTCGCCGGTTCCGCGATAATCGTCAATCTTGAAAAAGTAATCTACCCCGGCGCGGCGAATCTTGCCGAAGTCATGGACGCCGGCCGGGTCGTTGTCCGGGCCGAAGGCGTCGAAGTCCTTAACGGCCTTGAGTAGGCTCCACATTTCTATCATGTCTAAGGCCGTGACGCCGCGGGTCAACATGAGTTTGTCGGGGGCCGCAACCATCGGCAAAAACCGCCGGACGTTGTCCGCCTGTTCCGCCGTCATGCCGCCGAAGTAGTGGCCGCAGTGGTCGCAGTTTCCGACAACGTGCGAGCCGTTCCCGGTCGCGCCTGTCTCTTTCTGGCATTGGGGGCATATCGTCGTTATTACTTCATACTGTTTCGTTTCCATCTGTATCACCTCGCTTTCATAGGGGTCTATTTTGGTCCGTGTGCTCCGCAAGAGGCCCGGCGCATAGCTCAGGCCTCAAGCGCAACAAGCGGGCTTATGCGGCCTTCTCGGATGCCTTCGCGTCCGGCTTTTCGATGGCCTTCAATATCTTTTGTGCTGTTGTGATTATCTTGCTGCCGCGAACCTCGACATCGGCGTCTTTCGTCCAGCCGCCGATATAGTACGCGCTGCCGGTGTTGTCTATGCCGCATGCCGCGGACACTATGAAAGATACGGCTTCTGCTTCGAGTTCTTTTTGTGACCCGGATAGCTGCTCATCCCCGAAATGGAGTAGAACGTGTGCCCATTCATGAAACAGGGTTGCGACGGCTTGCGGATGCGATTTATCCTCCGTGGCTACAACAATCTCTTTCCCGTTCGTTTGTCCGGCTGTCATACTAACTGGTTTAATATGGACCGGGACCGGCGAACAGGCCGCCAGCGCGTCGAAGTCTTGCGCGTCTCCGACTACGTAGGACCGCGCTGCAACCTCTACCGGCTCGCCATCGGTCTGCGATATGTCGAATACCGGTACATAGATAAAATAGATGTGCTGTTTGTCCTCGTTCTCCGGGTCCTCTTTGTCCTTTGCAATCCGTGGCGCATAGATATAGAGAGCTTTTTCGCCTTTGCGTACTGTGCGGTTATGTTCGTTCTTCCACTTATTGAACCCGGCAAGGATTGAGATGCCTTCCGGCCGCTGTACTCGTGCCAACATGTAGTTGCGGAGGGAATAGCGATAGAATCCGCCGGACCATGCGCGGCTGAACTCGTCCAGCTTCTCCGGGTCCCGGACTAAATCGTTAATCAGTCCGTCAAGCTTGTCTTGTAGTTCTTGTCGTTTCGGTGTCATCTTGTCCCCTTTCCTTATCTCGCGCCCCGGCCTATCCGGTGCTCGCAAAGACATAGTACCTATAGGCATACCAGCTGTCAAGCAATATTTACCAAAAACTTTTTAATAATACTTGTTTAAGCAGTTCAACAGGTGTAAAAAAACTTACCAAACCGCCCGAAAACGGAGCTTTTAGGAGCATTATTGTCTAATGGAGCTATTTCCAGTATTTTCCAGTTAATTTCCATAATTTACCAGTAGTGTGAGTGAGCGTTCACTCAGTTATATGAGCGGTGTTTAGTTTTAAGGGTAAGAATCGGGAGGTTGACTGTCTGTGTGCGCGACATTATTTTCAATCTATAATACACTTGATTCAAACCATTAAACCGGCCTAGAATCATTAAAGACTTGTTACAATCTCCATCCATCCGCGGGCGTAATCCGGGCATGATTCTGGCCTGTTTTAACCCGATTTTGACCGCGTTTTACCAATACTGCCTATTTTCGGCCTGTTTTACGTCTATTTTGTCTTGTTTTATGTTGTATCACTACCATATTACCTGTTCAGCATACTCTGGTATGTCAATGGTACTACCATGGTATGTCAATGGTATGTCAATGGTATGTCCTAAAGGAACTTAAGAGAAGTTAAAAGAAAGGAAGTTAAGGTAAAGGATGTCATACCAAAGGCATACCAACACCGCCTAAACCGCCTATCTGAAAGATTGTTACAATCCTTACCCCTCCCCCTAGTATCGAATATATATGTTCTAAGGGTATAGTATGCCTAGGGATAAGCGTCGTGGGGATACGTCCGGACAAATTCGCGTGGGGACTTATACTTAGCTCCCACCCCGACCCTACCCCAAAATAAAAAATCGAGCATTTTTCAGACACCTATAATACAAAACTCTTTTCATATACTGTATTTAATTATTCTATGTTCCGCTATTGACATGTTCTAATCCGATAGCATATCCTTTACCCGTCAGGATTTTCCATATTTTCCCAGCTTCTTTCCGGAAGGGGATTCGTTGCCGAGAAAAGCTAAGATATGCAAAAAGTGTGGGCGTTACGCAAAAAAGGGGTCAGACTACTGCTTTGCTCACACCAGCAACGGCGGACGAAAGCCAACCACGTACTCCAAAGCGATTAAGAAACGTAACATATTCGACCTCATAGATGAAGCCAAGAAATCACAGAATCGAGCTAAACTCTTCGATATGACCGAAGATATCGCTGCCATCCAGGGTATCCTTGACGCACATAAGGATAACGTCCTGTCCTCCTACGGGAACGTGGAGATGGCAAGGAAACGCAGAGATGAGAGCCGGGACGAGAAGAGCGACGCTTACAAGGTCATGAAGTTCAGGCCGGACATGGACGATGACGAAGCCCTGCAACATCTCATATCCGTCACTAACGCCTATGCCACGAATGCTATCGAACGGCTGGTTGAGAAGAAAGCCGCGATGATTGAACGATTCTACAAGACAGAGCGCAATAAAGCCGAGACTTATACGATTCAACAGATGGGCGTCCTGGTCAGCTACGTATCTGCTGTCATAAAACACGAAGTCTTAGATGCTGCGCTGAGGGATAAGATAGGAGCGCGGCTTGAGATGGTCCCGTTCGATAACATCCTGAAAGGCGACATAGTGGACGCCCAGGGTTTCATAGATGCCAAGGTCATAGAAGAAGCCCAGGCGTCTCCCATTGACGTAGATTCGATAGAGGCAGAAGAGAGAGCACTTGGTGAGGTCGTCTGATGGCCCGCTATGACCCATTACTGGAGATTGCAAAGGCCGTTCGCAAGAACGTCCTAGACGATATCTGTATCTTGAACGCCGATGGAGCTTACATCCGTTTCAAAGACACAGCAACACCCAACCAGATGAAAGCGTTGACTACGAAAAAACGTCATGTCGCTATGACTGGAGGTATCCAGGGCGGGAAGACCACTTGCGGTTGCGTGTTCTTGTCAGCAGAGATAGAAAAATACCCTCGCGACGACTTTATGGTTGTCGCTCCTACCGTGAAAAGGATGGACCAATCGACCAAAAAACGCTTCGACGAGGTATTCAAGCCGCAAAAAATAGGATATCACAAACGCAACGAATCGCTTTTCAAACTCCATTCAGGCGGGAACGTCTATTTCCGTACCGTCGAAGAAGATGCGGATGCCGTAGAGGGTTCGACCTTGAGGGCCGTCCTCGTAGACGAGCCAGGAGATATGGTCGAGAAGGTCTGGACCAACCTAAGAGGCCGGACTGATGCCAAAAGAGGGCGGATATTCTTCGCCTCGGCCCAATATGACGCCAACTGGTTCATGCGGTTGTGTTTCCCGGAGCAGTTCGGATTGGAGCCGAGACCAGATATCGAGATAATCCGTGCGGATTCTGTCGATAACCCGTCTTTCCCACGGGAAAGCTGGGAAGAGGCGGCGCGGGATTTGACTCCGGAGGACTTTAATCGGCGTTACCGTGGAATCATGAACCGCTACGAGGGACTTGTTTACGAACTCAGTCCTGACCATCTAGTTAGTTCTAGTATCCTACCGGATAGGCCGGAGGATATCTTGTCCCATTTCACTCAGATAATCCTCGGAGTCGATTGGGGTTACAAACATCCCGCCGCTGTCCTTGTGTGCGGCGTCACGCCGGACTTGGAGTTGTGGGTATTGGACGAGTTCTACCAGTCAGAGGTCCAGCCACAAGATATGATTAACCAGGTCAACTACATGGCAGGAGTATGGAAAGCGCAGGTCAAATACTGTTGTCATTCAAGACCGGAGATGACAGCAGCGGTCAACGGAGTCCCCAATGCGTTCCTCGATGTGGTCGAGGGGGTCACAAAGGTCCGGACAAGACTGCACCAGAAGAGGATAAAGATAGTCCAGGAGAAATGTCCTAACCTGATAAACGAGTTCAAGGCGTACCACTACAAGAAGAGCGTTGACTCCTACACTCAGGAGCTACCGGAAGACAAATTGAATGATGCGCTCGATGCTCTAAGGTACGTCATCATGAACCATTACATACCGGACGAGAGGCCGAAGCCAGCGGAAGCCCCGCTGCCCTTTGGATTTGCTCCCAGGATGAGAGAGTTGGATGAAGAAGACGAATTCATGGAAGCCATGATGACCGATGGAGTTATGGAGATGGGGGGACTTGGATTATGATTTATGTTTTGTTCGGGCTGACAACGATTGTAGTATATTCTATTGTTATAGCATCTCTAACCTGCTTGATATTCGCAATTAACATGACATCAAGCATCATAAAAGACATTAACAAGATAAAGAGCGATGAAAGACTAGCAACGGGTAGCTATGTTTTAAGGGCCAGCGGTGTGTTCGCTTCTGCGATAGAGACATTCTCTGTCGTCGCCGAGAAAAAAGTGTCTCTTGAGAGAGAGAAATGGGAAGTCGAGCGGACTGCTATAGAGCGTCTGACGAACACTAAACCGGAGCCACCGGATGATACGCAAGAAGTGACGAGTGGCGCGGAACTTGATGATTTTATGTCGGCGGTAATAAAGGAACACCCCGAACAAGCACGGGTAGAAGGAGCTGAACAGTAAAGTGGCGAACACACTAGACTTTTCCAAGATAGACCGCGATGCATATGCCGAGCGGTTAATCAAAATCAAAGACGAGTTCGCTGAATCAAGGAAGAAACGCGAGCGTCAATGGTATATAAACGAGAACTTTGACCGGGGATTCCACTTTGTCTGGTGGAAAGCGAGCACCCGGACGATAGATACGGTATCACCCCCGAAAGGGTTAGCTCTTCGATGTGTCCCAAAGACGAGTCGGCAAGGAGAAGCTATCATATCCCAGATATGCGGTGCTCCAATGACTGTAACGGTGCAACCATTGGGGGAAAGCGATGAATCAATCGACGATGCCAAGAATATCACCAACTGGTTGAGACAGAAAGAGGTAGACCTTAACCTCCAGACAGACATATTTCCGGAAGTAGCGCACGGCGCGTTCAAGACCGGATTCGGTCTTGCGGAAGTAGGGTTCGACCCTGACATAAACGATATCTACGTTCAAGAATGGGATTCATTTGATACATACCTTCCCCTTAACATAAAGCGTTTACCACAGACCCCCGTGCTTGTTAAGGCTGTGTTCAAGCGTCTTGATGAGATTCGCGATAATCCGAACTATTCCGACACGGAAGACCTAAAGGCCGAGCCGGTCTGGAGCGGAAGTGAGATGAAGGAAAGCTTGACGAACGAACGTCTTGGCAACGCGCCGTCATCTGAGGGGTTCGAGGGAGCCATAGTCTACGAGTTCCAGATACTCGTCAAACGTGACAAGGGAAAGCTGGAAGAAGGACGGTCCCCGATAGGAGTCATGATTGTCTCGGTATGTGGCAAAAAGGTCATAGGGGTTGCAGAGCCGGAAGAGACCGAGCTTGAATCCTTGCCGTGGGCGTTGCTTAAGTTTAAACCAGGCACACTCGATGCGACCTCGTGGATTGAACGGTTCATCTCTACCAACAAGAGTTTCGACATTCTTGTTTCAAACATAGAGAACTTCGCGCAACTGTTCTGGAAAGGCCGTATCTGGAAGCAGAAAGGTACAACCATAACCCCGAAACTGTCGTCCCTCATGGGTGCTATCTACGAATACGAGGGCATGGCTCCACCGAAGACAGAGGACCTCCCCACTCTACCGGCGGCATTGTTCACCCATATAGCTAACCAAGAAAGATGGATGGAAGAGCAGGGGCTTAGTTCGATATTCTCAGGCCGTGTCCCCAGAGGGGTCCGTGCCGCGAAGATGATGGAGAGCATGAAGCAGGCCGACATGTCTAACTTAGGAGTCCCGCTTCTTTACTACCAGGCTTTCTTGACCGAGCTTTACGAGAAGATGATTGAATGCGCTGCTGCCAACTATGACGAGGTTAAGACGTTCGTAGGTCCTAGCGGGAACACAGAGAGCGAAGAGAACGGGACCTTTAAAGTCATAGGGGAAGATGTCGCAAAGTACGCAGCGGAAGGTGAGCTTGACGACGTGACGGTAATCAAACGCTCGTACAAGGTGAAGATAGAACTTCAACCTCAGATGGGCTTCACCCAAGAGGGACGTTTGGAGACAATCAAAGAGATGATGCCGGTCTTGACCCAAGCACCGGAGCCGATACAAAGGCTTGTCTTAAAGGAACTCGGAGTTTCGAACATAAGCGAGTTCATCAGCGGTCTCAAGATGGGGAACAAGACAAGCATACTCGACACGCCGGAGTTCAACCTCATCCTTAAGTCTCAACCTACGCTGGCAAAGACGATACTGGCGTTCTTGCAGACACCGGAAGCACAAGGGCAGAACCCATTATCATTTATCGATGGCAACGCACAAAGTTTGAAAGCTGGTGCAGTAGGGCGCGAGGGGTCGCCAGAGATGCCTCAAGGTGAAGCCGCACCCCCACAACCGATAGAAGGGAGTCTGTAATGCCGAAGACAAAAATCGGGGAAAGTGTTCTTGATTCGATGACCAAGCAATACGGTTCGAAGAAAGGCAAAAAGGTATTTTATGCCAGCATCAATAAGAAGAAAAAGGGCATGGATAAGATGCATATGATGAAACAAATGAAGAAAAAACAGATGAACGTGGTCGACTCAGTAATGGAGATGCGGAAAGGGAGGTGACAATAATTCGCACTTGTAATATCTTATCAGTAGGATAATCTAAAAGGAGAAGTACAAAAATGGATGGGATAACAGAGACCGGGATAACCGAAGAGGCCGGAGGCTCTGGAACAGAAGTCAATGAAATCACCGATGACTTAGCGTTCAGCGCGGGTAACACAGACTATGATTTATCTACACCGGAAGGTCGCGAGGCAGTAAAGCGCGACATGAATGCACAGGTCAAAGGTTTGAGTAAGCAAGGCCAGGAAATAGGATTCTTAAAAGCGCAGGTGACAGATTTGCAGGCACAGGTCAAGGGCGGCCAAGAAGTCAGAGAAGAGATGGAGCACACAGGTGGCTTTTCTGAGGATGATATCCAAAAAGAGATTCGCGAGCGCGGCTTCGTCACAAAGGATGAAGCCGAGAAGCGGGCTGCCGAGATAGCATCTGACATGATTAAGTCCACAAAGGCCGTTGATGCCCTGAACGATGTGCTGGACGAATGTAAGGCTGATACGCAGGGCCATCCTGGTTTTGACGATAAAGCTGTCCTCGCAAGGCTAAAAGAGATGGGGATAGAACATTACGAACAGCTCGGAACGACCAAAACGGTCGTTAAAAGACGAGTGGAATTGGCCTACAAAGACCTTATGGAAGAAGCCGGAACAAGGAAGTCTAAGGAAGAAGAGACTAGACCGCGTAGCCGAGTCTTTCAAGAGCGTCCAAGCGTAGGCACAAGCAGGCTTAAGCCACCACCGGTTAAACGCCCAGGACTCGATGATGATGGATTTTCGAGTTTCCTTGCGGAACAGTTACCGGAGAGGGATTAGCTTTAAGTCGGCGAAAAATCTGTGATATGAAAGGAGGTGGAAAACAATGACATATCAGATTTCAGACTTATCTAACCTGTTTGAAAAGAATATCGCTCCAGAGATTCAGGAGGCTACCTTTCTTGAAAAAGAGTGGTACAACACCCTCCAGAAGAATAGCGGTATTATCAAATTGGCGAACAACTCCTGGTACATGACGGTCAGAACGTCTCGCATCCCGACAGCCAACACGTCTGATGGCGGGCAGCTGTTGAGCGGCAAGTCGTACTACGAGCAGATGTTGGTCCAGTCGAAGTACGCTTACGGTACGGTTGATATTACTCATCCGGCAATCATGAGTGCACTAGGCGATAAAGGCTCCCTCATCAACCTGGTCACACAGACCGGAAAAGACTTGAAGAACGACATGCAGCGAGACCTGCAAAGACAGTTCATGGGGGATGGAAGCGGAATCGTCGCTACGGCTGACGGCTCCGGTAGTTCATCCACCAGCCTGACAGTCCAGGGTGTTGAAGTCGTGAATGGTGACATAGACGGAGACTTCTATATCGACAAGGGAATGAATATCAAAATCGGTAGCGGAGCGTCTGTCGCCGTTAGCGCAGTCAATGGTAATGTCGTGACCCTTGCTGCTGCAAGGAGCTGGAGTGACAATGATTCGGTGTACAAGTGCGATTATTCCGGCACGACTGTCGATGATGCTATGGGACTTAAGGGTGGCATCGGAGACGGTGTATATGCTGGTTCCGCGTCGTTCCAGAACTTGACCCGTTCGTCAAACGCATGGCTCCAGTCATACGTTCGTAACGGTAATTCAGGTTCTAACGAGACGCTGGCAGTCGCCAATATGTACAACACGTATCATCGTGGGTTGAAATACGCCAAGCAGAGTGGCCCGCTAGAACTCGTGCTCTTTAACATGAGCCTTGAGGAAAAGTACGGTGCTTTGCAGGAATCGAAGGTACAGGCTACCCAGAAGGAGAACCTTATGGCCGGTTGGCCGGGGCTTGAGTTTATGGGTGGGAAGGCCGAGTGCCATCTCGATTTCGACTGTCCTGATGGGCGGGTGTATTTCGTTACTCCTAAGTCGATGACCATAGCGGAACAAGCTCCTATGGCCTTCTTAGATAGCGGTGGTCCCGGCGGAATCATGATTAGGCGTCCTGACTATCCGAGCTACCAGATGGTGCTCTATTGGTACGGTAACCTATTCTTCAAGAATCCGAGGGCTAACGCCGTTATGATTAAGCAGACCAAGGCTTAAGTTCGCGGTGCGGTCGGCGCGAGCCGGAGAGGGAGCGTCCCCCTCCCTCTCCGGCGGATAATCATAAGGAGACGAGTTTTGAGACCATCACAGAAAAAGATGAAAGAACTTAAGAAAGAGGGAGATATCCTTAATCGCAAGCGCGAAAAGGGATTGATACCAGTAGAACAAGACCCTGCGATAATCAAGGATTTCAATAAACGTCAATGGGATGCGTTCGTAGAGAGCGAGCGTGACCGCAAACAATTCGAGAAAGAGAACTTTGATAGTCGTATCACGGACGTTGCCACAGATGTGATTAATTCGACGTTCAATCATCCTACAAGCTTTGTGATATCAATGAGCGAAGAGAGGCACAAGGAGATTTTCGGTAAATGAGGATACTGTCTTTATCGGTAAAAGAAGAGCGTGGCGGATGCCACGAATGGCGGACGGAAGCTCCTGCACGGTATCTTCGTTCATTGGGTCATACAGTAGATACCGATACGATTGACACCATAACTCGGTATGATGCCGTTATATTGAACCGTAGTTTTCAAAATGATTTACCAAGGTTTGTGAGCAGGTGTCACCAGCTAGGCATAAAGGTCATCTATGACACAGATGATTACATTCTAGGCATAGAGACTAACAACTGGTATTGGCAGAAGACAAATGATATGGTCAGAATCAGTATACGGTATCTTTTGGCTGAGGCAGACCTTGTCACGGTCTCGACAAATGAATTACAACGTCTTTATTCAGTACACACGAACAGACCAATAAAGGTTGTGCCAAACCTTATAGACCTTTCGTTGTGGTCTCCGCAACCCATCCCAAAAAGAAAAGTTCCAGTCGTAGGATGGGCGGGGTCTATGGCGCACGCTGCTGACCTCATAATGCCACTTGAAGTAGTACGCGACCTCCAGCATGAACTTGATTTTGAGTTTGTGTTATTCGGGGTAACAGAAGAGCTGATGGATACAGTAGATGAGCAAGACAAAAATCTCCCGTGGGTAAAAGAATGGTTGGCCCTCCGGAAGACTTGTCATGAGATAAAAAACATACGGTATATCCCTAGTGTGACCTCGTATGGTGATTACAAAAAAATCCTTTCCGGTGAGAGATTCGATATAGGTCTCGCGCCCCTATTGGATACGAGATTCAATCGAGCAAAGAGCGCGGTAAAACTCTATGAATATGTCGCTGCCGGGAGTCCTTGTATGGCGAGCGCGGTATTACCGTATGTAGGAACGGGGGCGCATACGGTTAAGAATAGATACCTGGTATGGAAACATGCCTTAGCTCGGTTCATAAACCATAAAGAAGAAAGAGTGGCACTCTATAACCACCAACTAGAGAAGGTGCGAGCTTATGCCACATTTGAAAGTAGCGGTAATATCGTAGAGGATATTTACTCGTCAATCATAAAGGAGGAAGTACTCGCATGAGCATAGACGCTAAGGCGTGGGCTGCCATAATCGCCGGGTATATGCCTGCGGATACGACAGAGCCAGCGAGCGGGGCTGGACCCAATTACTATGGTTTCATCTCAGCAAACGGAGCCTGGTATATCTTGAAAGAAACGATAAGTGGCGAGGACGGTGCTTATCGTTTCGTCAAGGGTCAATCGGGTTATGAAACGGCGTGGGCAGCAAGGGCATCTTTAACCGGATATGCTCTTTTTAATGGTTTCTATTAGGAGGTAGTTAGAATGGATTTGAATGAACTGACCGCAGAACTAAATGCAACAAATAACCGTCTTACAGAAGAGCTATCTGCCTTAGAGATAGCGACGAGAAAAGCGAATGAGGCGCACGTTGTCTTCTCAACGGAGTCAGCTCGGCTCAGAGAGAAAGAGTCTGAGTGTAAAGCGCGGCTTGCCACAATAGATTTAAAAGAAAGAGAGCTGGTGGCTAGAGAGGCTAACGCTCGTCGTAGCGAAGACCTCGAGGCCGGAGAAATAAGCCTCATCAAAAACAGAGACGCTTTTTCGAAAGAGACGGAAAGCACACGCGAAACTTTTAACGTCATCAAGCAGACACTAGACGTAAGAGAGGCTAAAGTGTCTGCTAGAGAGCGCGATATCGAACAGCGCGAGACTAATCTAGCCGAAAGAGAGGCAAACTATCGGGCGGAAATCGAGAGAGAAATCATCGCTAAGGTAGATAAGAGCAAATAAAGGGGCTTAAAATGGCGTCCAGATTCAATCCATTCACGAGGGCCAGAGACTACACCGGGCCTGCCGGTAGCCCCGGTAGCTTGCCTGACACGACTGCTGAAAATGATTTTATAGTAGGCTCTTCTACTATTGGAACGTGGGTCAAAAAGTCTTTAGCTCAGACCATCACCATATTGAGAGGGAGTCTTGACTCTGTTTACACCACTCTCACGGCTGTCAAGGCCGATACTGATGTAGCAAGTGCCATCTCGTTAAAACACGCAAGCGGCTCCGACGACCAAGACCTATCTGGCCTGAAAGAGTCTACCTTTGTTGTGGCTCCATCTGGGGGCGACTATACAGACATACAGACCGCAATCGACGCTCTTCCCTCAACAGGAGGGAAAATCGTCGTAATGGCCGGGACTTATACCCCGACTGCCGACATAACACTCAACAAAGCCAATACGATACTTGAGGGGTGTGGAAACAGCACAATCATTCAATCAAGCACAAATGCTGTTAACGCCGGAGTGATAAAGATGACGGCAGCTGGATGTGTCGTTAGGAATATGAAAGTGGCCGGTTCTAGGGCTACCTACCCCAACGCGCGCGGAATCGTAATGGCCGCCGATTATTGCGTTATCGAACAGGTCAATGTCGTTGACGTGGGCAAAGACGGGATCAAGTGTGAGGGAGCTAATTACGGGATAATCAGAGACAACAAAATCGGCAGTATGACTGATGCTGACAAAGTGGGTCAAGACGGGATATGGTTAGATTTGACTTCGACCAATTGTCTAGTCCAAGGGAACACCGTCGTCAAGGCCTTGTGCGTCGGGATAGAAGCCGATAGTTCCTGCCACCACGTGAAGATAGTGAATAATATGATGCTCTATTGCGCCGAAAACGGCGACGACACCTGGGGCGGAATGAAGGTTCTCGGCAACCAGGGCGGGATAATAAGTGGGAACGTTATCCAGTCTAGTTACCAGCACGGCATATATGTCCTAAACAGCGCGGACGACCTTTCGATACACGACAATTCAATTTATTCTTGCGGCAAGCACGGGATATGGTTAAGCGGAGTCTCAAATTGCCAGGTTGTCGGCAATAAGTTCTGGGGTTCATGGGGCGACACGAACACTTATGACGCTATCAACATATCGGGGAACGCCAACAACAACCTTGTGTCTAGCAACATCGGAGTAACGGCAAAATACCGGTATGGCATCAATATAGTCGATTCTACCTGTGATACCAATGCCGTTATCGGTAATAGGTTTGCTAGTTGTGGGACTGGCGAAATAAACGATGCCGGTACTGGAACGGTCAAATTGGGGGATAGCGCAGCCAAGAACGTTGGAACGGGGTCGACAAACGTAGCTGCTGGCGACCACGCCCACACAGGAACATATGCCCCCGTCCTGGGGAATGATGACAACTACGTCACAGACACGGAAAAGTCGGCACTCCACGCAGCAGGGTCAGATACTTCCCTGGGGAGTGGGGCGGTAGCTCTCGACCACGGCACGGCAGCAACCGACATGATAGTAAACGTATGTTATGGAACGGGTGACCCTCCCACAGCAAGTGACACGACCGAGGGTGCTTTATACGTCAAGTATACGGCCTAACATGATAGAACGAGTAGACCGTAGGGGTTATGACCATAAAGTATATGAGGTAGCACCAGGCAAGTTCACGGCTGAAATACAGCGCGGCGTTCACTACTTCGATACCGATAAGACTTTCAAGCCCTGTAACGTAAATCATCAAACACAAGACTTTATGACGGGTAGATTCTCTGATGAGGTCTTTGCCAACCAGATGCCCTTTAGAGTGTCAAGAACAGATGGCAGACTTCGGATATACCCCGTATGGAATGATTACAGCCAATGGGTAGAGCTTATCGAACCGACCCTTAGTGCTTTAACCTGGACTAAAACAGCCAACATCATCTCGGCTACTTCAACCAAAGTTAATCCGAAGATAATCTCGACCCCCGAGGGGTTGACCCTAGAGTTTCTAATCAAATCAAACAAGCTCGTAGGTCATTCGTTTGATGTTGCGGCTAATGGGATAACCGCCGTGAAGTCTGATTTGATTTACCTCAAAGACAAAGAGGGAACGACCCAGGCACAGGTTCAGGCGTACGGTACGGATAGTTCGGCTGAACCTAAAAGCGTTCCCGTGACCCTCGCCTTGTCTGCTGGGAAATTGAATGTATCTTACAGCCCGACAGGGCTTGTCTATCCCGTGACGGTGGGGGTAAGCCTTGTTTCGTGGGTTGTTGACCCAGGGACGGTGGAATAATGGCTAGTCCACAGACGATACAGCCATATAACGTAACGGCGTATATAGATAGTTCTGATAAGACAAGCCACAATGTCGGCGGGTTCTTATATGTAGGTTGTTTGTATTCTGGTTATGAGCTTCGGGCTGGCGGTACATTTGACATTTCCGCAGTTATCCCCGCCGGGTCAACAATAACTGCTGCGAATGGTCAGTATATCGTGCACCAACATGGCAGCGGCGCCGAGGGAATGACCTTTAATCTTTCTCAAATAGTGCGCGACGATTTCAATAACGCACAATTCACATGGAATATTTTCAAAACAGGTTCTAACTGGGGAACGGCTGGCTGCAAAAACGCGGTTAGCGATTACACAACCACCAATCAAGGTTCTGCGACAATGCCAAATCCAGTTGTTGATGGCAATTGGATTAGCTTTGGGGTCATCGCGTTACTGCAAGATGTTCTAGATAATCATTCAGGGCTCATGAATTGGATTCTATGGGCAAGCTCCGTAACTGTTAATCAGTATGTTTTATTTCATTCATCTTATTGGAGTACAGCAAGCGAACGCCCCAAGCTCTACCTGGAATGGACAGAACCGGTCACGGGGACGAACTGCAAAATCAACATCGGGGACACCTTTAAGGACATAACCGAGATGAAGATAAACATAGGGGACGCTTGGAAGGTAGTAAGTAATGTGTACATCAATATTGGCGATACCTGGAAAACTGTATTTTAGGAGAATAGATGGCAAGCATATTAAAAAAGGCAAGCATTGATAAGATTGAAGATGGTTATGTAAGTGTTCTAAATCCAGACGTTGCGGGGAACCCCAGGAGTTACTTAAGCTCCGCCGTTGCTGCGGGAGCCACCACGATTAACCTGGTCAATTCTGCGAGCTTTGCGGTCAATGATTATTGTTTAATTGGGAAGATGGGCGATGAAAAAACAGAACTTGTAAAAATCGCCACAATCCCAGGTAACACCAGTATCACATGTGGTGCAACTAAGTTTCCTCATTCGGTAGATACCCAATTTATTTTAATAGGGACAAACCAAATAAGGGTGTATTCTGCTTCTAGCAAAACTGGTAGTTATGTTCTCCGGCATACTTTTGACATAACACCCGACGATATTACAACGGATTGGGAAGATGTTGATTGGCTACCCACGGATTATTACAAAGTGGCGTATTATAACTCCACCACAGCCGCAGAAAGTCATCAGCTTTCTGGGGCTGTTGCTGGGACCGGTCACACGTTCTTCTCTCGTAAAAGAATCGCAGACCGGATACTGGCTGTTTGTCGTGATGAGAGCGGAGCAGCATTCCCGCGGAGTGACGTGAACGATTGGGTAAACGAAGTCGTCGAGTTCTTCTGTAACACGATATTGTCAATCGACGAAGAGTTTTTTCTGACGGATACGGGAGAGACGACTGCTGCGGCACAGCTGGTCAGTCTTCCGACAGGATTCAGGAATCTCAAAAGACTTTGGGTGGCATATGATGGGACAACGTATTATCCAGCACAAAGGGTTCTTGTCCAAGACGATGAACCAGACCGCACATATGATGCTGCACAACCGAGGTATATCTTTGATGCTGATGACAAATTAAGCATTAATCCATGGCAGAGCGGGACAAAGTATAGGCTAATCTATACGGCGAATCCGACAATTTTGACGGATGATGCAGACGAGATTCCGACGATTCTCAGAAGCTACACGCGGGCTTTTGTTGATTATGGGTTGTATCGTTCAAGTGTTGCCGAGGGCAAAGCCCCGAAGGGTGCTCCCCTGCCGCCCAGCGTCACGGAGGCAGAAAAACAGATTAAGGCCCAGGTATCTAACAGGAAAAGTGATTATCCTGATGAGATAGGTAGGGACGAAATGACCATGACTGAGATGGTCGAAGGGCTTTATTAAATGGCTACCAAAGACGGCGCACAAAGAATATTTAATCTAGGATGTATGGTGCGGGACGTAAACCCGTATGTAGCCGACCCATCACACCCCACATTGATTCTTAATATGGTTGCTGACTCTGAGGGTCTGCTATCACAAAGAGATGGAACCACGTTGTTCTTGAATGCTCCGGCTGCCACGGCTAACCTTGCTCTCATCAAGTTCTATAAACCTGACGGTACGAGATTCTTGTTCATGCAGCAAGGGACAAAACTCTATAAGTATTCCGGGTCTGGCACGACATGGACGGAATGTAAGACCGGGTTGACTGCTATTAAGTTGCGCGGCGTCGCTCTCGCCGGAAAGATGTTTTTCACGAACGGGACCGACACCGTGTTTTATACAACAGATGGCACTACATTTACAGATGTAGCTACCGCGCCCAAGGGTCTTTATTGTTGTGAATACCAGAATCGAATCTTTATCACAGGAGTATCCGGTGCTCCGAATAGAATCTATTTCTCAAAGACGAACGATGGGACGGATTGGACGGTAGATATCTATGACCCTTCGGCAGCCGGATTCTTTGATTGTTCCCCGGACTATAAAGGGCAACCATATGCCATAATCAATGCTTTTAATCGTGCGACAACGATAAAAGAGGGTGGAATATGGGCATACGACATGAACGCCAACAACCCCATTTTGAGTGCCAATGGTACGACATTCCCAGATGCCATCTGCGAAACTGATAGGGGATTTATGTTCTTCTCGACAAGCGGGATTTATCTGTACCGTGGTGCTGCTCCTACACCACAGGATATGGAGATAAGAAGCATCACCAGTAGTGTCTCGACGCCGACGACCGGCGTACCGGCTGCGTTCTTCGACCATAAATATATCGTCTTTGTCGGTGATTTAACCATAGACGACTTATCACTCACGAATTGTTGCATAGTCTACGACGAAGTGAGAGATGGTTATTATATCTGGTCTTTCCCATGGGCGATAACAAGCATGGAGAGGTTTGCTACCACGAGTGGCGGAGCTGAGAAGTTATATCTAGGAACTGCCACGGGTCAGGTATATTATATGGATAGAACAACAGTTGTAACAGGAGATAATGGCGCGGCGATTCAATATATTATTCGGTTCGCAGGATTCCATGCGGGGCGTCCAGAGCGTCGCAAGGATTATGAACGGATGCATGTTTTTACGAATCCCGGCACAGGAGCACAGGTTATGTATAAAGCAGATGACATGACTGGCTATAGACCACTTACTGATTGTGTCGAGTATATCAACTCGGAATCTTTGGGACCGAATGGTGCAGGGAAAAAGATGTTATACACCGCTATAGAACACAACTCTACGTCATTATTCGAGGTCAGAGGATATGCAATAAGCGCGACCGTTAAAGAAGAGGCATAGTAGTGCAGGCATATGAAGAGCTTATAAAGATAATCAAAAAGCAACAAAAGACACTAGATGAGGTTACTAATCTGCTTGAGGCCAGCAGGTCTAACCCATCTTTGTTATTCGGCGATGGGGTTTTAGGGAATCTTACTATGCCTCCCGACGTTCAGAACGGAATCGCGGCGGTTATTCCTACCGGTGGAGTGATAATGTGGGCCGCAGCAGACCCGGCTATGTACACAGTTCAAACTCCTCCGGCTGGGTTCTTGCTTTGTGACGGGGCATCATACCCCAACAACCAATACCCTAGTCTTGCGTCAACCATATTCAATACGTATGGGTATGGGACAGGCAAGACATTTACGGCAAACGCTTCCACCGACGTTATCACTTGTGCTGGGCATGGTTATACGGATGACGATATCGTGTATCTAACAACAGATGGAGCGTTGCCTTCTGGGTTGACATACGGGAAGCTGTATTATGTCGTTTCAGCTACAACCAACACATTCAAACTAAGCCTTTTGGCGTCAGGCAGCCCCATAGACATAACTGACGCAGGGACTTCTACGCATTATGTTTATAGCACGTTTCTTGTGCCGAATCTCGCCGGTAGACTTCCGCTTGGTCTAAAAACATTGGACGCTGAATACCCCACAATGGGAGCTACTGGCGGAGAAAAAACACACCAGCTTACTATCGCAGAACTGGCAGCCCACGACCACGGGTTAGCTGCGGCTGGGGCTTTTGGCAACACGGGAGGCGCAGAGTACCATCTTGGGACGGGAAGAACAGTTGTCTCGGAATCGGTTGGTAGTGGGACTGCTCATAACAATATGCCGCCATATCTGGTGGTATCGTTTATTATAAAAACATAAAAGGAGTTGGTAAAAACATGGCAAGTCCAGTTGACGATGTAATGTTCCAGCGAACAGCGGGACGAGTTACGTCACCGTTAACATCTCTGGGGCAAGGACAACCGATTGGCATTCCTGGTGGGGAGACATTTACACCAATCCCCTCCCCTGGGGTAGAGTTCAAAGAAGGAGAGTTCTACCAGCAACCGGATGACGCCATTGTGTATCAATACTATGGTGGGCAACTGCATGCGCTGAACGGTCAAGAAGAAGCAAAAAAATGGGGGCTTGAGCTTGGCGGCACTCCGTATGGCTCACGTTATACGAACGTCAACTACCTCGATAAGCTAAAGCCCCCGCCGGGAGGAATCGGAACAATCGGCGGCAAAGACCCGAATGAGATTAAGACGGGGCAGGCATACCAAGAATCACGCGATGTTATCTCTGGGAATCTTCCGATAATCCAGCAGCGGTATCAACGCATAATGGACGAGATAAATAAAGCACAAGAAACTGGACTTAGTGCCGTCGAGAGACAGAACCGTGGAGCTACTGGACGAGTAACGGCTGATATGGCTGCCAAAGGAATCACCGGCGGGAGTCAAGAGCAAGGTCTACAAATCCAGGCAGGAGAAGCATACTCTAGGGGCGTTTCAGATTTAATGGGCAGTATGAGCGCACTCAGGTCTGCCGCCGCAGAGGAGTCTCTGCTTAAAGAACAAGGAATCAGAGAGCTTTTAGCACAGTCGAAGATATCAGAGGTTGATAAGGTATCTGCAAACCGGCTTGCACAGGAACAATGGGCGTTAGAAGAGAAGATAGGGAACGAGAATATCCTATCGTCTATCCAGGACAGAGTAATAAACGACTTTAAGATGAAACTACAGCAACTTCTTGTAAGTATGGGTCAATACCAGGCGGTGAGTTAACGTGGGAGATTTATATTCTGATTACGAGAACAACCTAAGACAGCAGTATGACATGATTCTCAACGGGATATCTGGCTCTTTAAGCCAACAAGCACAATCAGGCGGAGGCAGCGGCGGTGGCGGTGGGAGCAGCGAAGTCGGCCCGATTGAATACACCGAAAACGAGGATGGTTCGGTCAACCGTGATTTTTCTCCATCAGAGGTTGCTGACCCATTCGGTGATTTTGGGGTAAGCCCCGGTGATAATTACACCAATCCAGATATAACCCTTAAGTGGGATAAAGACCAGCAAAGGTATGTTCCAACGTACACAATGAAACCGACAAGCCCTGCTGTTGAGAATGTGCGTACAGCAGGAACTCTCCGCGAAAGGTTGAGCGGTTTTAGAAGTGGGAATGCGCCGATGACAACTCCCGGTGCTTCTATGGCGGAGAACGCCCCTTTGACCCCGGAAGAGAATATGTTAGCCGAGATGGTCCGCAAAGGACAGGGCGAGCAAGCTATGGAGTATATCAGGGGGACATATCCCGGCAAGGGCGTTGAGGGCATAGACGCTCGCGGGCAAGCTACATGGCAGCGCGTTCAGCGGGCTTATTCTAACACACAATCAATGCGGGATAAGATATACGAACAACATATCAATCAGATTGTCCAACAGCTCCCGAAAGAACAACAAGCTGAGGCCAAAAGACATTATATCGAGCAGGTTTCACAAGCAGCGAAAGACCCAAAGGCAACTCATCAGAATATAATCGATGACCTTAATGCTATAAAGAAAGAACAGAGCTTGCGGATTAATGCTGCAAAAACCAATGCTAACAAGACGAAGAAACAAAAGACAGAAGATAAATCTTCCAATAAGAAGTACGTGGAGAAAAGAACCAATGAACAGGGTGAATACAAACCAGGGGAGACCCTTGTAAGGGGTCTTACAAATCGGCGTGAAGGATATGGTAGCCGTGGTGCTTGGGCAAAAGCGATGAGGAGCGAAGGATTCAGCGAAGCGGCGATTTTAGCGGCAGCCGAAAGACTAGATAAACGAGGCATACAATAAGGGACGGCTAAAGTGCCTGTTATAAAACCGTACAGCCCTAAACAAAAAAAAGACGAGCAACCACAGCGTCCAAAGATAGGGATGTATCAACCTCGTGGTGGATATTCTTATGCTGGCGATGGCAATAAAGCTAAGGAGAAACCACAAAAAGATATCCTTAAAAGCATGACCCTTGGCGGACAGCTTGAGAAAAAAAGTATTGTGTCTGGGATGGTCAAGCTGGGCAAAGATATCGTAGAAAATGTAGTCCCACAGGCCATCACCAGTCCGAAGGTCACATATCGTCGAGTTAATGAATACGTCAAGAACGAACCTAATATATCCGGCGTGACGCGAGCGTTCAACGAACAGGCTGTTCCGAAGAACGTGCAGGAACTTCTGGCAACGCAAGGTAGATATCAAGAAAGCGTTGGCAAGGGCGGCATTCTCTCTAGCGTTTACGATAAAGACAAGGGTAAGATACCATACAATGAGATATTGTCTAATAGGAAGTCATTAACCTGGTCAGAAACAGCGAAGTCTCCTTTGGGTCAGATGCCAGCAGAGGTTACCTACAAGCCATATGTCAATATCGCAAATGAAATAGCGAATATCCAAAAGACCGGCCACATGCAAGACCCCGAAGCATTGGTCACGAGCGTCGCTATCGGGGTCGGGCATCTCGGCATATTGCGGTCTCTTGCTAAATCTGGCATCCAACAGATTCCGGCATCTCGTATGACCGAGATAACAGAAGCGAGTAAGCGATACACGCCGGATGAGGTCACAGTAGCCCTTATAAAAGGCGAAGGACCGGCAATAGAGGCCGTTAAGCCTTTGACCGCAGCGGAGCGTAAGGCGGCCAGCAAGGGCGGCATGACGACCACAGAAGTGACTGAGACGCCGACACATGTAGGATTGCGCAAGATGTTCGCTGGCGGCAAATACGAACCTCGCACTTCGATAAAGTCCTACGAGGTAGCCGGAGAAGCAGCAAAACCAGCTCCGGCTGCTCCTACTACGGTGCGCGGGGAACTTATGCCGGAAACAACGACTCCCAAAACAGAGCCGATACAGTCTCCGACCATTACGCAAACAGAGCAACCGAATCGTTTCACGGTAACTCCGAAAAGCCCAGAAGAGATTGCTGATTTAGTGGAAACCGCGAAGACTAACAAATGGCAGATTGAGAACAATCCGGATGGTTCGATAACATTTGATAAAGCACCCGTAACAGCAGAGTCTCTTGCCAAGACGGACCTTGACGAACTTTCATCTGTCGTTGAAGACAAGATAAACATGACAGCAAAGCGGCTAGAGAAAATGTACGGACCGACAAAACATGATGAGTTTGTCACGCGAATGCGGACTCTTGGAGATGGAGCCATAGCTGATGCTGGTTTTAAAACAAGCGGGCAAGAGCTTGCCGCTGCTATAAGAAAACGTGGAGGGATAAAGAAAAGCCCCGGCATCCTTGAGGGAGAGTGGAAAGAGAGTGTCCCTCTTAATCTTAAGAATAACAAGGCTGGATTGCCTATCGACGAAATGGCAAACGAGCTTGGGTTCGAAAGCGTCTCTGATATGCTAGACGCCCTTTCTACTAAATCAAAAGAAATTGACTATAGAGCTGAGGCAGAACGAATCCTTGAAGAAGACCCAGACTTCGGACCAGTCATGGAGAGGTATTACGAACTTCTCAGTAAAGAGAAACCCCCTGAGATATTCAGAGAGTTTGACATTAAAGATGAGTCCGGGGCCGTCGGGAACGAGGAGCTGCCCGTATCGGACGCAGAAGCGAAGATAGACGCCATGATAGCCGAGCCGAAGAGACCTAACCTCCGCGAGATGATTGACAACGCTAAGTCTATTGGCGGAGAGATGCTGATTGACAGATTCCAGCCTTTAAAGAACATATCTAAGCGAGTTGAGAAGAACACCGGTAGCAAGATACCGCTTAATATGGACCCATATGTTCAGGCACAGCTATATGGCGGAGCACCGGGGGTACACCTGGCCGCAGTAGAAGATTTAAGAAGCGCGTTCTCGCCCTTGCAGGGATACCAGAAAGAAGTGAGCAGGTACATAACGGCCAAACGAGCCGCACAGAGAAGCGGGATGGGAGTCAAGAATCCCAACAATATAACCCCGGAAGAGTCTTTGGCTGCGATTGACAAGATACGCGAGAAAGTCGGAGACGAGGTATTTGCTAAGATAGAAGCAGCGGTCGATACCTACTATGATAGCAACAAGCGATGGCTTCTTGATTTCACTACGGAAACAGGTCTTATATCGCCAGAGCTGAGAGAAGTATTGTTACAGAACAAGAAGGGGTATGCACCGTTCCATGTCGCCGATTATATCCCGACTGACCTAAACAGCATATCTCCTGGCAAGGGAATCTTCTCCGTTGGCAAGCAACCTGTCGTAAAACGCATGACCGGAACAGAGCGTAAGATAGTAGACCCGATTGAAGCTACTATAATCCAGTACGGTAGGGCCATTGATGCTGGCTACAAGAACCTTGTGTCTCGCAGTCTCTACAATCTCAGAAACATAGACCCATCTTTAAAAGATACAATAGTGCCGATGAAGAAGGGTGAGACGCTTTCGGCTGGGTGGAAATCATTGAACTACATGGAAGATGGGGTAGCATACAGGTACAGAGTGCCCGCGGATTTAGCTAGGGGGATGGAAGGGCTGTCTGTCGGACAAGCACAGATGGTAACAAGCACCCTAACCGCGTTCAATAAACTATTGAAGACCGGCTCGACCGGTTTATCTATGGCATTTGCGGTTCGCAACATACCACGGGACGTCGGGCAGTCACTTTTAGTACCAGAGCATGCTCTGACCCCAAAAGCTTTTGTCGTGGGGTTTGGGAATGCTGCTGCTACCGCATTCGGGTTTCATCCATCGTTGTACCACGAATATCTTTTAGAGCGTGGCGGGTTCTCTGGTATGGTGACCAGGGCTGGGGCGAGCGTGGCGGCCAAAAAATTATTTGAACCGCACAGAACGGCATTTGCTAAGACCGTCCTCAACCCGGTCCAACTTGTCGAAGCTATAGTGGAAACAGGAGAGCTGGCTACTAGGCTTGGTAACTATTGGAATGCAAAGCAAAAGGGCATGAGTGCATCGGGACCGGCATTGGAGTCACGTCGCGGGAGCGTTGATTTCTGGATGGGCAGTAGACTGTCTAAGTCCGTAGAGCCTATCGTTCCATTCATAAACGCACGCTTGCAGGCGTTGACGACCTTATTGCAAGAGGCAAAGAATAGGCCGGGAAAAGTGGCTTTTCAATTTGCGGTCAAGATATTAACTCCCTGGGCTGGCATGTACTTCTACAATCGGCTGGCTCATTCTGACACCTACGACGAGATTCCAGATTATGAAAAAGATGGTAATTTTGTTCTTGTGTTAGGAAGGAAGAAAGACCCGAAGACAGGGAAGATGTTACCTGATTATGTGAGAATACCTAAACCAGATGCCGCGAAATTGGTTATCAATCCCTTAGAAGGATTCCTTGATTATGCATTCGCGAAAGACCCGAAAACAGCGGAAGAGATTGGGATTCAATGGTTGTCGAACCTGTCGCCCGTGAGTTTCGAGCGGCGTGGCAAGCTCGATGCTACGATGGTTTTGGCCTCACTTAATCCAGCGATAAGGATTCCTTTTGAACTTGCCATGAACGAAGTGTTGTTTACCGGCCAGCCTATTGTGCCAGAGAAACTAGCTAAGGCTGAGAAGCCAGAACAGTATGACGAGAAGACAAGCCCTTTGGCTAAGATGATTGGTAATGCTGCGGGGCAAAGCCCGATGGTCATAGAGTATGTGCCGAAGGGTGTCGCCGCAGGAATCGGGCAAGCCTTGTTTCATCCCTTGTCTTATGTTACGTCTGCTGGTGAATCATATGTGCGTAGCAGAGGCGGTGAAACAGAAGCAAAATCATATGAAGTGCGCGATGACATGGAGCGCGGCTATACTACGGCGCGGATACGAGCAGAACGAGCTTATGCTAATGACAAGCCGCAAGACGCCATGAAGATAATCAACGAATGGAATAAGACGGTCCCGAAGTATTCCGATAAACTTAAGAATCTAGGAGTGTGGCCGGATTCAGAGATACAAACAGTCCACACAAGATATAGCTTTGACGACTCGGATATTGACAGGATGATAAATCGTGTCAATAAAGCAAAATAAAGGAGATGAGATGCCCGGAGAAGTGACTAGACAAGAATATAACGCACTTATTAAACGACTGGACGAACATTGTGCGACGCAGAATGGAAGTCTTGATAAAATATGGGACAAGTTAGACACGATAGACCAAAAGCTACCCAGCAAGGCAGACGCAGCAACGGTCGAAACCCTCAGAAGAGACACCGATAAGAAAGTGTCGGGAAGGCCAACGTGGGCTGTTTTAACTATTGTTTCTATTCTAATGTGGGCAAACGGACTACTCTTCACGGGGTTTCTAGGTATCTTGTACATCTATCTGAATCACGTTTAGGGAGGGGCTTAAATGTATTTCCCACTATTCGGGACAGCGACCGACTGGAGTGTTGCGCCTCCGCCGGGAGAATCCTCAGACCACGGTGGAGAAGGGCATGGATTGTTTTCTGGTGTGTCGGGAGATGGGCTTGATATAGGATACCAGGCACTTCTTCAAGGATACACACCAGAGAACGGCGCGGTTCTTTATCAACAACCATACACGGCGGCTGATGGGCAGTACCGCGGGATAAACATTTTCTACCAAACTGATGATGGACGTCGCTGGTTATTCGCTCATTGTGAAGAGCCGATTGCGGTTCGTCGGTATTCTCGTGGAGAGCCACTATTCAGGGTTGGTTCTTATCTTAATTATCCACATCTTCACTTACAGATGGAAGTCGAAAAAGCGGGCGACATGCCCGCACTATTTGATAAGGAGGCAACTGTGTCAGGAGAAATAGAAGATTTGCAAGCACGAGTGAAAGCACTTGAATTGTTTAGGGAGGGAGCCAACGACACAGTTAATGGGTTGGTTGATTGGCAGACAGAGGCTAACAAGGTCAGCGATAAGGTCGAGTCAAGGTTGAAGGTTTTAGAAAAAGAGCCGCATGGTTTTGATTTGACACAAATAGTGAACGCGGTTCTTGGGGTTATATCAGAGCGTATCAAGCCATAATCCAATGCGCCAATGGGTGATAGACAACCGGATTTTTACATGCGAGTGTGGGTCTAGGGAGTTCTATCGGGTTTACTCCCCGGACTCAGATATTATCACCATCTATTGCGTGAACTGTATGGAGAAGGGGAAACAAGTCGTCTGGCATATCCACGTCACAGAAGACACAGGGTGTAAATAGGAAGGGGGTGAATCTTGAATATAGATATTAACGCCAACACGCTTAGTTTGCTCATCGGAATCTTTCTTCCGATTCTGATTGAGATTGTCAAACAAGGGAAGATGCCACCGTGGGCGAATGGGCTTATCGTCTTGGTATCTAGCGTCGTGTTCGGAGGATTTCAGGCATTAATCGCTGGTCAGCTGGACACTCCACAGAGCTACCTACAGGCAGTTATTATAATCCTTGCTGCTGCCGTTGTAGCTTATAACCAATTCTGGAAGCCTGTCTTGGGCGGTACTGCGGAAGACCCTACAAAATTGAACGAGATTACTACTCTTGTGCATCGGTAATACGATAAAATGAAGATACGCCCTGTCTTGTGGCGACGATAGACAGGGCGTATCTTTTTTGTGTACCTATTCTTTTATGGACGGTTGGACATTCAATGCTCGCCCACGAAGTCTTTCTCCGTTTAATTTCTTAAGGGCGTCATGGCAGTCTTGCTCAGATTCCATCTCCACAAAGCCAAACCCGCGGGACTTCCCTGTCGCTTTGTCAAGGCAGATAAAAACGTCAATAACTGGTCCTATCTGCTCAAAATGATTTGCAAGTTCTTCCTCTGTGGTTTTGTACTCAAGATTCCCAACAAACATCTTCCTTGCCATTCTTAGCTCTCCTCTCTGATTGTCTTCCCCAACAATGCGGCTTCAAGGCGGTCGATTACTTTCTCCCACGAGTACGTTGCCGCCATTCTTTTCGCGTTGTCTACCATTGTCTGCGGCCATTCTCCTGTGATTATACATGTTATGGCATCAGCGATATCCTCTGCGGTGTCACCCATAAGGCAAGTGTCTTTGTCGATGCAGAACTCTTCGTTGCCCTGGGAATGTGTTGTTACGACCGGACACCCACACGCCATAGCCTCAAGAGATGGTAAACAGAATCCTTCGTGCCGACTTGTAGAGACATAGACCCCGGCCTGATTGTACATCTCAGCCAGCTTGTCGTCTTCGACACGCCCTAAATGTATATGCGGGCATCCATACTCTTGCGGCTCCTCGCTTAACGTGACAATGCTGAATTGCAGACCGCGTTCTACCAGGATATCAACCGCATGTTTAAACAGTTCTCTGTTCTTCAACGGATTGCCGCGCTCGATATAAAGCAGGCGAGTCTTGTCACGGTCAACAACATTATCTTTGAATAGGTCATGGTTGATTGATATACCCGTCAAGATAGGTTGTTTCCCCATCTGAGCAAGCTGGTCAGCTACCCACTTAGCGTCACACAAGGGTCTTAACGGCATATCGTATGTCTCAAGCACGGCAGCGGCCTCTTCGTCTGTTCTCGCATAGCTCGTTTCTATGTCTTGGACTAGATAGAACAATGGCCCGTTGCACATGGCGACGACCTTGGCCGTCTTCCACCAGGTAGCAATCTTGGCTCCTGGCATGTCTTTTAGTTTTTCGACCAGTTCGAAATAATCTCTGAATTGCGTGACCTGGACAGACAATGGAAACCAGCCTGGTTGTCCTTCAAGCGCGAAAAGGTCTACGTCCCAACCTCGGTTATGCAATCGGTTGACCATCTCCATAACAACCTTGGCCCCGCCAGAGATACCGGTAGACTCAAGCACGAAGCATGCTTTGGTCTCACCTAGAAATTGATTCTCGTGGCTTATGACTATGCCGTTGCCTTGGTCTTGTTCGATATATCGCTTCGCTTTCTTTCGTAGTTTATCCGGCGACTTCATGTAGGCGTAATGAATCAGTTGGATATCGTCTCGATACAGTACCCGATACCCGCCAATAGTCTCGAAGTGCGCCGGGTGCATTGGGACATGAACGCCGTTGTAGTGCAAGGTCTCATGCGTGGCGTTCTTGTACTCAAGACCTTCCATCTTCCTAAACAGACGGATATGCGGGTCTGCGTCCTTATTGTATTGCGTCAGGTGGACAGTCGGGAATGAGTATCCCAGCACATTTTTCGGGGCCTTTGTCATTAGTTCATCAAGTATCCTGCGTGACATTCCAGAATATACCTCGTCGGCGTCGATGTTGAGCACCCAATCTGTGTTCAGCCGCGACAAAGCGTAGTTGCGCTGGTCAGCATAGGATTTCCCGAACTTCTTTTTGAGCACCTTATATCCGCGTTCTGCCAGCTTCTCAATGGTCTTATCTTTGGAGCCGCCATCCACGATGACGACCTTATCCGGCTTGATACTATCGACGAAATCACACCAGCGGTCTACCTGGTCTTCCTCATCTTGCATGATGCTGTAAACCCCTAACTTCATTCCTTATCTCCTTTCTTCCGCCCGATGGCGAAATACCACATCTCGACATGCTTTACAGATATCTCCTCGAACTGCGTCTTAATCAATCCCTCTATGCTTTCGTGAGTAAAGCTCCTTAAGTGCTCTCCCAAAGTGTCCACATAGGTCTCGTCGGGAACGGTCACGATAAGCAATCCTCCAGGCGCGAGAGCGTCGTAGAGACGCGCTAAGAGCCGTTCGGGGTTCAAGACGTGCTCTAAGACCTCTGTTGCCACAATCGCGTCGTAGTGGCTGCGAGCTACCGTATCCTCAGCGAATCCGACCGAGTATCTAGCCCCCGGAGCGTTCTGTCTAGCGCGAGCGACATAACCCTGAGATACGTCTATCGCGTCCACGTCCCCAATCTCTGTTAGAAATCTGGTTATCCCACCCGTCTGACAGCCGACCTCGAATATCTTAGAGCCTGGTTTAATGGAGTTTAATACGAACTTGACCCGCGTGGCTTCTTTCGGCAGATGGTCGTTCCCGTAATGACCCGCCTGTGCCTCATAGAGTTGGCGGTATTCAGCTCTATCCATTCGACGAAGCTCCTCTCTTTTCTGAAAACGAATAGATGTTTCCCCCTTGCTGAACCCGGGCTGGAATCATAACGACCTCACATTCGACACAACGCGGCAGGTAGTAATCGGGTGGAGCATCGAACCACATGTTGTATTCCTTTCCGCCACATACGGGGCAATATCCGCCAGCGTCCATCTGTGTTCTACGTTCACGCAGCACCCTTAAAAGAAACCCTACTATAACATCAGGCCCGCCGATTAATGCTCGTTCCATTATTTAATCCTCTCTTTCGCGCAGACGTGATTGCGCCACATGTCCAACTTCTCTATATCAAACCCCGGTTCCGTATAGGTAAATGTCTCTTCCGGGCCTAGCCAAAATGAGTCATCAATCATCCCCTTCTCTTTGCATTCACGGTACAACTTAGTCCCTGGCATCACCCATACGCGGCCTATCGTGCCGACCTCTTCGACCTCAGCCTCTCGTAATAGGTCTATCGTTTCGTTTATGCTAGAGGTTGTTTCACCAGGGTTACCGACCATTGTAAGGGCGCAGACTGCGAGACCTGCTCCATGAAGTGCTTGAACGGCTCGGAGGCTATCAGCTGGTGTAATTCGTTTTCCAATTCCTTCGAGGATTGCAGTATTTCCACTCTCAATTCCAATCGACACTCCATAACAACCTGCCTCCTTTAGCAGTTCAGCCAGCTCATCGTCTATCGTTTCAACCTTTGTGGTCGCATGAAACGCTATGGGCAATTCTCGTCTTATAAGCTCGCGCAACATCTCTTTTGCTTGGTCAGGATAACAGGTCATCGCATCATCCTCGAAAACAAAATGGTGATGCCCCATGTCAATCAACCTCTGAATCTCATCGGCCATGTTCCCTGGACTTCTGTGGCGATAGTTCTTCCATATCCACCAGGTAGAACAGAACGAACACGAGCCGGTGCATCCTCGTGAATAGACAACCGGGATACGAGGCCCGGAGCAGTCTACGTCGCGCCAGGCAGCACCTCCGCCGGGGTATCGCGATAGGTCGATTAAATCCCAGGCGGGGAACGGTATATCGTCAAGGGTTTCATAAGGTGAAGTTTGCTGCCCTAAAACTGTTGTTCTGAATATCTGTTCGCCCTCGCCCTTCACTATGCCGTCTACAAAAGGATAGTTATTAGCAATCTGGACGCTCATTATTGTCGCGTGAGGACCGCCCAAAACCGTTATTGCGCCACGCTCTTTGGCATACTTAGCAATCTCTAACGCCTTATGTCTACCAGGGGTGTAGCAGGTGATTCCCACTATGTCCCACCCCTCATCTATCTTGGCTTTGATACCCTCAAAACCCACTAAGTAACCGTCTATGACCTCGACTTCGCATATATCTCGGACAGCTCCGGCAAGGTACAGCAAACCCAATGGCGGATTTGAATATCCTCCCTGGTCTGATTGGTGCGGATTTACAAGCAAAACTTTCATGGCATATCCTCTCTCGGTAGACTCGCTATATACTCGCTCCACCGTTCCTTAAACAGTTCTTTCCCTTGCAGTTCTTTCTTGTACCAGTACGGGTTCTTGTTCTCCGGCTTGTTCCCTCGCGTTTGTCCTTCAAGGTGGACGGCCACGGCTTTCGGGTCATAGGTTATAGGGATGCCAGCCAGGTGCGCCCGCAAGCAATAATCTATGTCCTCCCACGCTATAAAATACTCTTCATGCAGGACTCCAATCGAGTTTAATACGTGCCATGATATGCCCACGAGAGCGAACGTAACAGCAAGAACTTCTTTCTCTTCGTTAAACGCATCCTCGACTGCTCCTACGCCGATATGAACGGGGGCCATCCCATAAAGTCTGACTCCGGCATGTTGTATCGACCGGTTCGGATAAAGAAGTTTAGCTCCCACTATCCCGCCCGTGTTGGTCATCTTGGTCGCGATTTCTTCCAAACAACCGGGGTCGGGGAAACAGTCATTATTCAAGATAATAATATCGCCCTGCCTCTTTGTTGCCGCTATCCCCGCATTGACTGTGCGCGAGAAACCTCGGTTAATTGGGCTTCTGATGTAGGTAGCTTTCATATCCTTAACAGATTGCTTTATACGAGCGGCGGGTCGTTCGTCTGACCCATCATCCATGACATATACGGGCCAATCGACTTGTTCGCGGACACGCTCTAGGCAGGCGCGAGTCAATATGCTATGGTTATGAACCGGGATTATGATGCTGGCCGTCATCGTTGTATGTTCTTTTCTGCGGCATAGCTCGTTTTAAAAGCTATCCCGATATCGTAATGCCCCAGCCCTTCTTTGAGCACCGTTATGTCTGTCACTTGCCGACGGATATCCTCGCCGGTATCCGCGTCTATAAGGACGATGGTGATGCTGTCCTTTATAGCAAGACCTTCCAGTTTCTTAATCTCCGTCCATTCTTCTGCGGTTAATGTACGCACGGTGTATGGCTTATCGCCGGACGCTTCCTTAACCCAATTCTCGTGGCATGACTTGAATGTGACCTCTAGTGCTTCTTGGTTTACTTTCATGCTACCTCCTGGCTTTCAACCATTGACTCTACCTGATTCCCTTAACGCTCTACCGCTTAGATATTTTTGTCCAGCTTCAAACGCATATAGTTCTCGAAGAGTTGTTTCGTTCTGTCCTTTCGGCACTACCCTCTCCGTTTCAAGGTTGTAGAGGGCGTGGGTGAAGGGGTTGTATTCCTCCGCCAAAAATGCTTTTCCCCGTGGACATTCACAGGGGTAATATACATCAATGAAACTCTGGTCTTTTAATTGGAACTTCCCAGTCGTGCAACTTTCTCCGCAAATAGGGCAAATCATACTAACCCCCTCTCCCTGCCTTTGTCTATTACGGCAGCAAGAACCAAAATCGCAAGCCCTATCATTCCAAGTGTGAACAAGGTCGTTTCCGCCCATTCTGGCATTCTTCTTCTCATTTCCCCTCCAAATAATCTTGAAAATCCCTGCCGGTAAGTTCCAATACCTTTTGTAGACGGACGATTACTCCATTAAGTCTGCCCGCAAGGTTCGGGTGTCCCCTTCTTACACGTTCAGATTTCCAAAAAGATAGTGCTTGCAAGGATTTCTCCAAATCCTCCCTCTTTACCCCCACCTCATCGAGAGCAACCCAACGTCCAGCAGGTAGACCATCTTTGACAAGATACTGCGGAGTTTCCTCTTTCGGCACTACCCTCTCCGTTTCGGGATTGTAAAGGGCGTGGGTTTCGGGATTGTATGTCTCAACCTTTAGAAACTCGCAACAATGGTCAAGCATTTCAACCGCAAACTCATAACAGATTTTGTCTAGCTCTTTATCACTCATCTAATCCAGCCTCCTTTTTGGTCTTAAACTGAAAGAAATCATATCCAGAATTGTCATCGTAAGCAGGAACGCCAAGTAGTTCGGCAAATTGTTTCTTCTGCTTATCGTGGCTTGTCGTGTCTTGGCAACAAGAACAGCCCTCTGAATACATATAATCTGCGAGTAATTGTCTGACTACTTCTTTCCGCACCAACCCCACTCCCTCTAATTCTTTATCAAGTGAGCCGTCTGCCACCATCTTTGCGAAGTTGCGCCACATATGAGTCGGGCTTTCTTTTCTTAATTCGCCGTCCTCATCAAGAACGGTTTCAACATAAACTTCCATAAGCCTTTCGCCCAACTCCTCTACTTCTTTATTCATTTCCAGCCTCCTTTAGGCAGGGGGTCGCTTCACTTTTGGGATACTGCGGACAACGCCTAACCTCATCACACTCAAAACAATTTTCCCTATCCACCATCACCATTCCTGTGGCTTGTTCTATGAGCCTTTGTAAGTCTTTGTCTGTGGCTATGGCTTGGGCGATATTAAGCCAAATATCATCGGTATAAAGCACGTCTAATCGTGGCTCATAACCAACGCCCTGTTTTTGTAATTCCTTATACAACGCCTTTATCGCTTTGTCATTCATCATTCCCTCCTAGTAGGTCATTCATTCCTAAACAGCTCCTTTAGTTTTGTAAAATGAAAAACATAGCTGATGATAGCCAAGCTGAAACCAAATCATCATCGGGTTAATCGCTGTGAAATAATCATTTCTAACACCTTGAACCCTTGCGTCCATCGGTATCGGCATAGAAAGACAGCACCCCAAGTTCCAAGAAATAATCCTATGGTGGTCTATCTTCATTCCCCTATCTCCTTTCCTATTTTTTCAAGTTCAATTCCCCGAATTGGAGTATCTAAAAACTGAATTGGACTATGGCTGGCTCGGAGAGCGCCCAAGATTATTTGCTGGTCTTGTTCAGATACAACGGCTTGGTAAACCTTTCCGTCTGTTGATTGAGCCAAGACACAGATAGTTCTCGTATCTATCCTCGGTATGGGTTTCATTTAGACTCCTTGAAGTCAATTTCAAATGCTCCATTTACCTCTATCATTGGAGTGCTTGCGTTTAGGTGGACTACCTCGCCCCTATCGGTTCTGATATGAGAATACATACCGTCTATATGGTTGAATATTGCCATTGTTTCTTTGCCATTTACCTCTAAACGAACGGGCAGCGTTCCATCATACTTCCCCCTTTCCTTTACAGACCTTTCCCTCTGTAATCTCAATGGTTACGAACATTTAAGACCTCCCATAACGGCTTGGACTTTCCCCGAAAACATACTGAAATAGTTCAATCCTCTACGTTCCTTGCTTCCATCTCCTCGTAGTCGAACTCGCGCTCGATCACTCGCCGGTAGGTCTTTGGGGGAACAGTCACTACCCCGTGTTCCTCGTGGACGAGCTCGCCCGTACGGACGGACATATAAAGCGTTCCGTCCAGCTCGTATAAATCAAAGTCCCCCTCTATAACGTGGGTGTTGACACCCTCGCCCCTTAGCAAGATATGGCTCTTGCCCGTTTTGACAGACCTTGCGTCCTCCGGTATCGTGTCCTCGACTAGAATCAAATCGCCCTGCTGTATCTCTACTTTCTTGTTCATATTTCCCCCTTTAGGAAACGTAAGACGGTAGGTTCACTATGACCTCCGCCTCTTTCACGGCTGACCAATCATTTAAATCTTCCTGCTCTACCATCCCTAAAATCCAAGCCCTTGCCTGAAGGGATGAGGTTACTTCGGGAGGGACGGGTTTGGCGTAGAAAACGTCTTTCATGCTTGCGTGTTCGAAGTAGAGGTATTTCCTTTGGATGTTATCGAGGTTCATATCCATCAGTTGATATTTCATCCCCGTAGCTGGGTCGTCCCAATCATCCAGGGTCTTTGCACCACATTCCTTTAAGACTCTTTCGGGGCCAATCTTGCGGATAAGTTCTCTTTGTATGTCCGTGTTTTTTTCTTTAAGGACTAGTTTTGGGTCGAGTTGGGATGAGGGGGTTTCTGCCATTTCCTTTGACACTTCGACTCCGTTAAGATGCCACATAGCATATCCATCCCTCCAAATGATAGATGGCCCCCCGTCTTTGTGAAGTCGCTTGCTATCATTCAGATTCAGTTGTTCAGGTTTTTGACAATCAATGCACATCCCCGTAAGTGTTATCTGATACCAAGAAATCTGTTTGTCGTATTCCATCAGCTCAAGGATGTTATGTGTTGGTTCGATAGCCCCTATGCGGATGAAGTAGTCTACAAACGCGAGCCAGCCGATATCCCAAAGCGAATACCGGGATGAGGGAGAGAAGAAATCGTTCGACCAGATGTTCGACCAGATGTTCGACTCGATGTTCGACTCGATGTTCGACCTGATGTTCGACCCGATGTTCGACCAGATGTTCGACCTGATGTTCGACCAGATGTTCGACCTGATGTTCGACTCGATGTTCGACCAGATGTTCGACCTGATGTTCGACCCGATGTTCGACCTGATGTTCGACCAGATGTTCGACCCGATGTTCGACCCGATGTTCGACCCGATGTTCGACCTGATGTTCGACCAGATGTTCGACTCGATGTTCGACCCGATGTTCGACCTGATGTTCGACTCGATGTTCGACCAGATGTTCGACCTGATGTTCGACTCGATGTTCGACCTGATGTTCGACCCGATGTTCGACCTGATGTTCGACCAGATGTTCGACTCGATGTTCGACCCGATGTTCGACCATTCTATTTCGGGCAACATCTTAGGTATAATATTGGCCG
>Ga0074195_1001122_pt1 | contig 40812 bp, 36 predicted proteins | sample EPASupsiteHSE623_FD_64525 | JGI IMG/M metagenome (GOLD analysis project Ga0074195, IMG submission 64525) | Bioremediated contaminated groundwater from EPA Superfund site, New Mexico - Sample HSE6-23 | ecosystem: Environmental > Aquatic > Deep subsurface > Groundwater > Contaminated ...
TTAGAGGAATTGTTCTTCTCTTATTCGCTATTGCCAAAAGCTATTCCAAATAAGGAGGTCAGCGATTTTGCCCGAATCAGGTGTTTCAACTGCCATAGAATTGCAAAAACTGCTGACACAACTGCGTATCAGCGAGTGGCTGGAAAGTGACCTCTTTCACTTTCGCTGGTTTTTTTTAGTCGGAGTTTTTGTTTTCTCCGCTTTTGTCTGGTGCAAATTGGTTGATAAATCGCGTCTGCCGGAAATTACCCTCCACGCCGGCATAACAGCTTCTATCACCCTCATTTTGGATGAAATGGGTGAGGAGCTGACCCTCTGGGAGTATCCTGCAGATATTATTGCCATATTCCCCCCTTTATCAGCAGTAGACCTGGCGAGCCTGCCTATGATCTATTCGCTGATTTACCAATACTGCACTACCTGGCAAAGCTTTTTGAAGACCACACTGATTATGGCAAGCATATTCTGTTTTCTCCTTGAGCCGCTGCTGGTGTGGAGCGGCTTTTACCAGCTTCTGAAATGGCGGTATTACTATGGTTTTCCTATCTATATTCTGATGGCAATCAGCATTAAGTGGCTAATGATGAAAATATATGCCGCAGCAGGAAAAAAGTGAGTGCCCCTTCTCACCGACCGGCTGGGCACTTCCTACCGCAGCAGCAGGCCTTAACCCTGCAGATTATCCACAATTTCAGGAGCTGCCTGGCCTTGCCACAATTCCCGCCGCTAAATGTAAAGCAATGCTAACAGCTATGCGTCTGTCCGCAATAGCACCGGCCATCAAGAAAACGCCTGCAGACTATCACATTTCTGCAGGCGTTTTATGATGGCAAGGTTTTAAAATTTGGAGGTGAAGCCCATTGAAAGCCCGTAGGCATCATAAGACGGATTATCGTTTTTAAGACCATTGGAAACATGCATTATCATATATCCAACATTCACTGAAGAGTTATCATCGATTTTATAAAGGAACCGCGGGCCGGCCCGCCACATGAAGTTATACTGCTTTCCTCCGGCCGGAAACGCTTTGTCATATAAGATAAGTCCGCCGCTGATATCAAAGGCAGTGGTCAGCTTGCCCGAGCGGGATTTTTCAAAGCGGACCATATAGAGGGGACCGACGCCGACTGCCGAGCTTGCCTGCAGCCGATTTTCATAAAAAATATTTCCATATGGCCGGGTAACGGTTATGCCTCTGTACAAAGAACGATCTTTGCCTTCAGAAAACTTCTTCATAACATGCACTGATACGGTATCAAGCTCGCGGTTCTGGCGTAAGGGGGTCAGGTAGTCCCAGTCCACTTCCACCTTGGGATCGGCTGCGTAACTGAACGACATTCCTGGCAAAAGCATCAGTAAAAAGGTAATGACCATCACCAGCCAAATACATCTACGCATCATAAGACGCTCCTCGCTTAAGGATTTAACATCCCTTTTCTTATGGAAATATCCACATATTTCCTTTTAATTAGTGCTAATATTCGATATCCAAACGGGTTTCCCTGTTAAGTTAAGTAAAAATATATCCTCCTCTTACAAACTGTCAGTTCTATTTGACAGGTAAAGCTCCTGCCGTTGCATCGTTGCTTCCCTAGTTAACAAAGAGGAGGGCTGAATACAAAAAAAGAATGCCCCAGTAATTGATGCATTCTTTTTGTAAAGGTATTCCTATAAGGGTAATTGACCTGTTAGAACAGCCGTAATGATAAAAAGGAAAAACATGGGGATAGACCATTTAAAGAATTCTTTTTGATAATCGCCAAAGCTCATTTCCGTTCTATCCATTAATAAGAACAGCCACGGAACGGTAGGACTTGCATAGCGGATAGCCTGCCCCATGAAAGATGCCATGCCAATTTCGCCAGGGGATATGCCAAACTTATAGGCAAGAGGAGCAACAACCGGCAGGATACCAAAATAATACGCATCCACAGGCAAGGCATAGCAAGCCAGCGCCCCCAGAAAAGCAAATATAAAAGCAGTATGACTGCCTAAAGAGTCCGGTATCAGGCTAGCCATATTCTTGGCTATTGCTTCGGCCATACCGCTGCCATTTAAAATACCCAAAAAGCAGCCAGCCGCTATGATAATTGACGTTACGGCAATGGCCTCACCACCGTTTGCCGTAATACGCTCACGCTGTTCCTTGGCATTATAATTAATTGCCAGGGCTATAGCCGTACCGATTAAAAATACAAAGGCGCCGCTAACCCACCCTAGAATCAGGGTTATTAACATAATAACCGTAAGCAGCAGATTTAAGGGAAACTTATTGGGTCTTTTCAGTTCTTTGTCATTGTTTTCAATAACAGCTACCATTTCCGCTATTTGTTCTTGCGATATTACCCCATTTACTCCAGGAATAAAGCCAAGTCTCTTTCTTTCGCTTTTCCCCATCAAATAGGCCATAAAAAATATATAAACGAAGGAAACCCCTAAAATCGGCAGCATAGCGACAAACAAATCGTTTACTTCCACATTCAGTACGGCCGCTGCCCGTGCCAGCGGCCCGCCCCAGGGCAAGCAATTGCCTAAACCGGTAGGAAGAATAATTAACATAGCCAAATTGGATAGTTTCATTCCCATTTGTTTGTACAAAGGTACAAAGGCGGAAGTGATAATTAAGATTGTGGTTGTTCCGTCTCCGTCCAGAGTAACAACACTTGCCGTAACTGCGGTTACCATAATAATTTTTAAAGGATCGCCTTTTGCTTTTCTGATTAAATAAGTGCAAAGCGGATCAAATAGGCCAACATTCATCATCAGACTAAAATAAAGAATAGCAAACAAAATCATGATCGTTGTATTCATTGTGCCTAGCTTTACCTTGCCTTTGGCATCAACCGTATAAAACAAACCTTCTCTTACCCAGGTAAGGATAGTTTCGACGGGAATACCATTTAATAAGCAGGCAAGAACACCTGCGGTCAGCGATACTACGATTAAACCAGTAAAAGGAGACAGCTTCCTCTTAATGACTAAAAGTAAAAATACAAGGATCAGCAAATAACCTAAAACAGTTAACATTTATCCCCTCTCCTTTAATACTACCAAGTAAGCAGCTTAAATGGCACTTCAGTGCCATTTAAGCAACAAAACAACACCGGGGGAGCCTTACTTACGATTGATCATTTCAGTCACCCATGCTGGAGCTAATTCGGGCAAAGGCTCCTGATTATTTCGGCACCTGACGTATTCCGCTATTGTTTCCCTGCGTTTCGCTTCATAAGCATCTTTTTTCTCCGCAGCAACCAGCACTTCTTCAATCCGGTCACGAGGGATAACAGTAACGCCATCATAATCGCCGAGAATCAAATCACCAGGCGTCACCTTCACGCCTGCACAAGTCACTACCGTATTGATTTCACCGGGTCCTCTTTTGGCCGGGCTTCTCTGCATAAGTCCTTTCGCATAGATAGGTACAGACAATTGGGCCAAGCCTACTTTATCCCGGACATATCCATCGATAATAATCCCGTTTAACCCGACAGCCTCTGCTGCGCTGCCCATTAAATCCCCCATATAGCATCTTTCGGTATAGCCTTTGCCGGCAACAACCAATACATAACCAGGTTTACCTTGATAAATTGCAACATGAATCGGAAAATTGTCACCATCTTCCGTATCCACCGTACAGGCTGTGCCGATTAAAACCTTATCGCTGTCTAATGGCAGCAGGCTGGCATCCATGCAGCCATTGCGTTCTATGCCCAGCGCCTCCATACCGTCACATAGCTGGGCAGGGCTTAATTTTTTCACCCGGTCGGTAAGTTCTTGGGGAATTAAATCCGGAAGACAATTGTAGTTGACTTTACTCATGAAACGCACCTCTTTCTTTGTTTTCCAGCAGAGATTTTATCGCTTCTTGATAATTCAGCTTATCGCCACCTGCTCCGAGTATCTCCAGCCAGTTGTGTTCAGCCAACCGGTCTAATTTGGCAACCGCCGCTTTTGACATGGCAGCATCAACTCCCAGACTTTCCAGGGTTGCAACCACATCCTGCATTTCCTCACTGCGGCGGGCAGCATGAATCATGGTGCGGGCAGTAAAGGTATCGGCCAGTTGCTCTACCGTTTTACCGTTAAGGGAGCTGGCAAGGGAAGCTACCAATATGTTCAGCACCCCATATTTCACAGCAGCCTCAAATGATTCAAACATCAGTTGGGGAAGCCCCTTCATAATTACGCTTTTAAACATTTTAATGGCCGAAGCTCCCCCAGCTTTTGCATCAAGCACAGTCAGTTTCATGCCATAGCGGGAAAACGCCGCTGCAAACTTTGCTGCCCCATCACCGGCCAAAAACATGGGCACCTTATGCTTATTGCCAGGTACTGTCCCCATGACGGCAGCATCACAAAACAGGACGCCCTCATTATGGGGAATCCGAGCAATATCCGCTTTGATCGTTGGCGCAGCTGAATTCATATCAACATAGACCTGCTCAGCTCTAAGCCGGGGAATAACCGACTTGGCAAGGGCAAGGGCAGTGTTGGCACTGGTTAAGCAAGCAATAAACTCACCTGCCTGACAGGCGCTTTCCAAACTTTCGAATAATTTTACGCCAACTTCTGCAGCACGCTGTTGAATTAGGCCTCCCAATTGCGGATCCGCCGCATTCCTGTCATAAGCGCCCATAGCCGTTAAGCCTTCTGCTTTTAGCCCACTGGCAATATTATAAGCTGCTTCTCCAAACCCAATAAATACTAACCGCATTATTTTACTCCTCCTATTCTATTCTCTGCTTACGTCCTTATTAATAGCAAAAAGTGTGCCAAACAAAAAAAACCGATTCTCATTGAGAATCAGCTTGAAAGAATATTGCGCCATAAGCCGGATAAAAACACCATTCATTTGATAAAATAATTTAAAAATTTTATTGATTTATCATTATTTTATATATTCCCACTATAGCTCGCTTTATTGCAATCTATTGCAAAACGTTTCATAATTTTCCAAGCCTGAAAACAGTTGAACTATTTTTGAAAGTATGCAATTACAGGACTGCTGTGTTAATTTTATAACGAACTAAAGCAAAATAATGAGGATCGTCTTCTGTAATCTTTTTCATTTTCCGCCATAAAGTGGTTGCGCTAATCCCAAGGCACTTTGCTGCGGCAGCTTTATTGCCATTCATTTTACATAAAACCTGATAAATAAATTCTTTTTCCGTTAAAATTCCGCTGTCAGCCACTGCAGGCAACATCTCCGGCAGATTGTCGCCACCAGGAATAGCAATATCATCAGCCACTTCCAGCACTAATTTTTTATCAATGATACCGTTATCGCACATGACAGCTAATCGTTCCACAATGTTGCTCAACTGCCGGATATTGCCGCGCCACTCACAGGACGCCAGCAGTTCCAAAGCCTCCGCTGTAATGCCGCAGGGATGTAAACTAGCATTTTTCAAGAAACAGCGTGTAAGTTCCGGAATATCTTCCCGCCGTTCATTAAGCGTTGGGAGGCGTAGTTTCAGCACACATAAGCGATAGAAGAAATCTTCGCGAAATACGCCTTGTTTGACTAAGTCATTCAAATTTTTATTGCTTGCCGTAATGATCCGAATATCAACCGGCGTAACCTTGTCGTCGCCAATGCGAATTACCTTTCGCTCTTGTATGACGCGCAGCAGTTTTAGCTGTACATCCAGGGGAGTTTCACTTATTTCATCCAAAAAAATTGTCCCTTTGTGAGCTAATTCGAATATTCCCGGTTTTCCTTCGCTAAGTGCTCCCGTAAATGCCCCTTTCACGTAACCAAATAATTCACTTTCCAGAACGCCGGGAGGAAATGCCGCGCAGTTAATCGCCACAAAAGGCGCATGCCGCCGGCCGGATGCATTGTGGATACTTTGGGCAAACATTTCCTTACCGGTTCCCGTACCGCCGACAATTATAACTGTGCTGTCCACCGAGGCATATTTGAGTGCAAGTTTCTTAGCTGCCTGGATGGCCGTACTGGAGCCGACAAGGTCAGCAAATGTTTTATCGGCAGAATGCTTTTGCGCAAGCACCCGCCGCATCTTGTGCTCGATATTTTGAATCTCGGTTTGCTTCTGCAGTGTCACAACGGCACCGATAACATTCTGGTCCAGTTTAATCGGATCAATGCTGATAATCAGCGAATGTTTATTCGTTGCTAGTAAAGCCCCGCGAATGGCTTCACCCTTATTCAATACATCCGCAAAATAGCTTTTCTTTATTACACTGTCAATCGGCTGCCCATAGCGTAATGTCTCAAAATACCGGCTTACTTCGCCATTCATATTCGTAACAATACCCTTATGATCAATACTGATAATACCTTCTGATACACAGTTCAAAATGGCACGGGTTAATTCATAGCGGCTTTGCAATTCTAAGCCTTTGCGAATTTTTTCCTCTTCAATTTTCAAAAAATGGAGTGCGGCATGAATGGCATCATCAATGGCATCCTGATCAGCCGTGGTCATGATATATTGAATCTTCCGCTTCATTACCGCCTTTTCCAAGGACAGTCCACCGATAGCCACCTCAATCCCTAAGACGGCCAATTCATCTAATTTCTTTTCTGTGGCTTCTGTTCCCAGCAGCGGATTAATAGGAAAAATTAACGCTTCTTCTAAAAAAGGTTTTGATTTGGTTAAGATGTTCATGTAGCCTTCAGACGTTGCTAAGAAAGCGATTTTGGCAGAAATACGGCGAGCCTTTTGATAGCAAGAATAACAATCAAAAAAGGTATGCTGTACATCAATGATCGGTATATTCAACTGACTGCGCAACACCCGCGCCGTATTCCCGCGGCTGATAATTACGGATATTCCCTTATCAATCAGTTCTTTTGCAGCAGCCAGGGCATCTTCCTGCGATGCTTGCCTGATTGCAAAGGCTAAGTCTTTTTCCTCAATATTTTTTTGTATTAACTGTGTCAGCGTGCTGGATGGTGAAATGATTCCTATTTTAGGCTCCATTTTTTAATCTCCTTGCTCAACAATAAGCAGTCTCATGTAAATATTCATCTGTGAGCTACTGCATTTAAAACTACGGATCAACTTCTGCCTTGATAAGCAAGCTTCCTTCAATTCCTCTTTAACAAAAAAGAAATGGCCTCGAAGGGTTATTCTTCGAGGCTCTGCCATTTTGTATAAGCATATCTGCCGCCGCAATTCCGCATTGTGCAGCCTCCTGCAGGTTGCGGTCAACAGCTTCGCTCTCCTTGGCTGCCGTCACTAAAAGCTGTTTTAACTCATCCGGTTTGCCGTCATCTATTTTAAATTCCATTGCCACAATTATACCGGCTATCTAACATAAACCCCCGGCAGCTTATTCGTTGAGCTTCCGGGGGGCCGTTTCCTGCTTGGCAAACTATGAAGCTTATACCTTACTCAACGGACTGATATCTGTTGCATTGTCGCGCGCTTCCTGCGGTATCTCTATAGGATCTATTTGATTAAAATTTGAATATGTTGCCTGCATATGTAATGTTGATTTTGCTAAAAAGTCTTCGATAGCTGTTTTATTTTTAGGATTAGCTATATCCACAAACAAACCTGCCCCTTTGCGAATCGGTTCTGTTAAATCCATTTCAACTTCCTTGATCATTTTCGTCGCTTTGTCAACTTTAACCGTATATTGGATATCCCCGGCAGCCAGCAAACCAAGCCGTCCTGCTGCAGCCGCTTTCTGCATCTCCTTATTCTGCATCTTATCCAGCTTAACGACAGCACCGATAGCATCACTTAGCTGCATGCTGTCCAAAGTTATTTCCATGTATTTATAAGCAGGTGTTTCCCTTATCAGCTTTACTGATTTAATAAATTGCAGCATCTCCGCCTGAGAAGAAACCTTCTCATCGGCAGCAAGGTTTGCCTCCATTACAGGATCAACCGGCAGCATTTGTTTGACCCAGGTTTGATTAACAAACATATACATCATTAAATTACCTTGGTATTGCTCTATATACTGCTTGACCATCATGGTATTTTCGTTATTCAGCATATCACGATACGTAATGTTGGCATCGTTTTTCATACTCAACGGTTTTTCCTGAGCTTCTCCATTAATTACAGTCTGTACCTCTCCCATCGGGGTTTCAAGCTTAATTGAAATATCATATTTCAAGCTTCTTACTTTTACCATCGTACGATATACATCATTCAAATAGGCCTTTTCCGGCGGCAGCTTTTCCGCAGCAAATGCAAACGACGCGTGCATCGCTACCAACAGCAGGCCCCCTACCAAAGCAACTCCCCATTTGAGCTTTCGCAAAAATCCCATCAAATTATCAGACTCCCTTCCACTCCGTTTTGCACATCCATACATTACCAGTATATGATACTTACATACGGTTTACAATCAGCGTGCAAGAAAGTGTTTAACTGGCTACCGGGAACACTTGCCAATTTAATGAAAGTTACTGATGACGTTAAAATTATTTTACTGATAATAGTCGTCGATAATCTCGCATCCTGCTTTTTCTAACGCCTTATCCACCCAAGATTTATCTCTGGGAACACGTTCTTTAATGCCTTTGATAATCGTCTGTTCCTTTGCCAGCTTTGCTTTAGCCTTCCCCAATATCACCGGCGCATCCTGGGGATTAATAATTACTATGCCATCCGCATCTCCTACCACAATATCGCCTGGGTTTACAATTACTCCACCGCAGCTAATCGGCACGTTAATCTCGCCAGGGCCATCCTTATAAGGACCTTTAGGCTGAATGCCAGCAGCATAAACAGGCATATCAAGCTCCTTCATTGCCTCTGCGTCACGAATAGCTCCATCAACAACAACACCTGCTATTCCATTTGCAGCAGCTTGCGTCATCATAATTTCACCGGTTATTGCATTGGTTAGATCGCCTTGTGCGTCGACAATTATGACATCACCGGGCTGCGCTAGTTCTAAAGCCTTATGAAGCAATAAGTTATCCCCAACTCTTGATTTCACGGTAAAAGCTGTCCCTAGTAATGGCTTAGTATTAAATGGTTTTATTCGCGCATCCACACAGAAAAACCGATTCATTTCATCAGCAATATTGGCCACCGGCAACCCTTTAAAACCCGCTATTAATTCCTGATTAGGGCGATTGAGCTTTAAAAAAATTCTGCACCCCGCATTAGACATGTAACTTTCCCCCTATTGTAAGTTTTAAGCTTTAGATCTGCAAAGCTTTGTAACTCTTGATGTATGCTGCTTGCAAAGCTTCATCGCATGCTCCTTTTCCCATCTTGCCGCTACGCTAGTACCTCTTGGCTGTTTTGCTTCCTATATTTAGCTCAATAGCGCAATAGCGGCTTCAATCCTGTTAAGCCCTTCCACCAAATTATCCATCGAATTCGCATAAGAAAATCTCAATTTGTCCTTAGCATTGAACGCGTCTCCGGGAACTACTGCGATACTGGCTTTTTCCAGTAAAAAGGCTGCGAGCTCCATTGAATTGCCAATCGTTTTCCCTTCATATGTCCGGTCCAGCAAACCTGAAATATCCGGCAGTAAATAAAATGCTCCTTTAACCGGTTCACATGCAAAACCATTGATCTCGCTAAGCCGTTTTTGCATGAAATGGCGTCGTCTGTCATATTCATTCCGCATTTTATTTAGATCGTCCTGCGGTCCGCTTATAGCCGCAAGTGCCGCCTTTTGAGAAATCGAGCAGGCTCCTGAGGTCATTTGACTTTGAAATGCTTCAATTGCTTTTGCAACCGGTTTGGCAGAGGCAGAATATCCAATCCGCCAGCCAGGCATAGCATACGCTTTTGACACCCCGTTGATGATCACACAACGCTCTTGTACCTCAGGCGAAACTGCCCCAATACAGAAATGCTTTTCCCCGTCGAAAGCCAGTTTCTCATAGATTTCATCTGAGATGATGTAAAAATCGTGTTCCACTGCCATGGCTGCAAGCTGCCGTAAGCTCTCCTCGCTGTATACCGCTCCTGATGGATTATTCGGAGTATTGATAATAATAGCCTTAGTACGCGGCGTTATCGCAGACTGGATTGCCGCCAGATCAAGCGCGAAGCTATTTTTTTCATCGACCTTCACTAGCACCGCTGCAGCTCCAGTCAGCTTAACCATCTCCGTATAGCTCACCCAGCAAGGAACAGGAATAATTACCTCATCCCCCTCGCCACAAAGCGCGTATAACGCATTAAGCACCGCCTGCTTCGCCCCATTGCTTACGCAAATCTGTTTGGGATCATAAGATAGTCCATTATCAATCCGCAGTTTATTTGCCACCGCCTCTCTCAGATCCAAAAATCCGCTAGCGGGAGGATATTTAGTAAAGTTCTTGTTAATCGCGTCAAAAGCCGCCTTTTTCACATGATCAGGGGTTGGAAAATCTGGTTCGCCAATGTTGAATGAAATGATGTCCTTCCCTTGCCGCCTGAGTTCAGCTATCTTGCCGGTCAGCGCCACTGTAGGGGAAATTTCAACCTCGCGAGCTCTCCTGGAAATCATTTAAAAACCCTCCATTAATTATGCTACTGTATGACATTACGCTTCACTTTCCTTCACATACTCTTCATTTGACCAAACGCCTTCGCTTTTGCCTATTAAGATTGCCCCTGCAATATCGCCAATTACATTCAGCGGAGTATGAGCCATATCAACGAGACGGTATATGCCGGCAAGCATACCGACAACTTCATAAGGCAGCCCCATCAGGTTCATCATAATAGCGCTCATAACAATCCCGCCGCCCGGGATTCCCGGCGCAGCAACAGAAAGCATGGTAGAAATCAACACAGTTACAATCATTTGTTCAACAGATAGCGTAAGTCCATAAAAATCGGCTGCGAAAATGATAAGAATAGCCTTATACATGGCGGCTCCAGTCGAATTGACAGTACCGCCCAGCGGCAGACAAAATTCTACCAGCCATTTGGGCAGTTTGAATTTTTTTACAGACGTTTCCATCGATAAGGGAAGGGACGCAGCACTACTGCAGGTTGAAGTAGCCAGAAGAAAAACGGCACCGACATCTTTAAATGCTTTAACTATATTAATCTTCGCATACACTATCAGTGGCAGTATAAAGACTAAAAACGCTATGATAAGTGCGGCAAGATAATCAGCAAGAATAAATTTCAGCATCACGCCAAAAAGCGAAGCTCCATAAACAGCAATCGCATTAGCCATCAGCGCAAAAACTCCAATTGGCGCGTACAGCATGACAATATCTACGATGTAAAAGCTGATTGCCACCCCTTGCTCCAATAGCTCTTTAACTGCTGAAGCTCTGTTGCCAAGGCCTACAATGGCAATCCCTACAAAAAAACCTAATACTAAAACTTGCACAATATCGCCATTAGCCAGCGCGCCCACAAAACTCGAAGGTATCATCATCAATAAAAAGTCTCCGATAGACGGTGTTTTGATTGCTTGGGTAAATGGCTGAGCTGCATACATGGTAACACCCATTCCCGGACGAACTAGATAACCCACGATTAGTCCAATGACACATGCCACAAATGTCATACCAACATAAACGACCAACATCTTAGTGCCTACCCGTTTTAATTTCTGCAAATCACCCATCCCGGCAATACCGGTGGTAATTGTACAAAAAATTACCGGTATAATAACCATCTTAATTAGCGTAATAAAAATATCTCCCAGCGGCTTAATCGCTTTAGCAAAACCGGGATACATAAACCCGGCTACAATACTAAGAATAAAGGCTATTAGTATCTGCGCGGGAATCCCCTTTTTCCCCGTTAAGGCTACCTTCATGAATACCCCTCCTCTGAATTTCACTTAGGCTGGTGCGCAAAAGCAAACGAATGCTAATCCTGTTAATCAACACCTCCAGTATAATTTACAATAAATCACCAAGGGCAAAGAAACCATTCAGATTATACTATCCAAACTTCGCTCCCTGTCAATCGTCTTTAATACTACTTTAAAATTAAAATATCGTATTAAATACTACAATAACAATTTCAGAATACCATCCTGTTCTAATGAATGTCAAGAATATATTTCATTTCGCAACATTGCCATTTTATAAATTAAGATACTATAATAGTGGTAAATAATATTGAATTAGTTAGGATGATACTAAATGAATATAAACATATTGCAAAAAATTCAAAGCAGTTCCAATGATTTAACAAAGGCGCAACTTCAGGTCTCTGAATATATTCAAGATAATCTTGTTGACGCTTCTTTTCAAACCCTCGATCAAATAGCCGCAAGTATAGGCACCAGCACCACTACAGTCATGCGCTTTGCTTTCAGCTTAGGCTTTAGCGGATATTCCGAATTACAAAAAGAACTCCAAAGCTATATACGCAGTAAACTAACCCCTGAATCCAGAATGACAAAAAATATGGAAAGTATTGATGAAGTTTCTCTTATACCGAAATGTGCTGAAAAGCAGATAAATAATATAAAAAATACACAGGAGATGCTAACAGAAGAAATAATACAGGAATCGATACGATTTATTAAAAAAGCAAAAACGATTTATTTGTTAGGTGCAAGAACATCGTTTACAGTCTCCTATTTTTTGTATCAGTCTTTAATCCAACAGTTGGATAATTGTGAATTGCTTTCACCCGTAGGACAAGACATTGATCGAATATTAAATATTACCGCAGAGGATTTAATAATCGCAGTTAGCTTGCCCCGCTACGCAAGGTCTTCAATAGAAATCGTTAAAGCTGTTCGAAATTTAAGAAACCCATCAATAATAACCATTACCGATGGGTTTGCAGCACCTTTAGTACCGTACTCGGATATTATATTGCCGTGCGAATATGATAGTTTATCTTATCACAATTCGATGGCGGCACCGCTCTATATTGCCGACCTTTTGGTGACAGGATTAGCGAAGGCGGCAAAATCAGAGACGACTAAAAGGTTAACTGATGCCGAGGAACTTATGAAATTGCTTAATTACCACTATGAGTAAGGTTGATATACAAAAAATGTAAGCCCAGGCTCTTCCTGAAGTGAGGAATTTTCTCTTGCAACATACAGTCAAACGCTATTTTTAAGTACTGCAAACTGGTACCTCTCTGCCTCTTTATAACAAAATTTTACTATATTTTGTAAATAAATTGAGTTTTGCTTTATTATCACAATCTTTAAATGTGCGCAATTACAGATGGGACACGGGGACAGGTTCCTTGTCCCAATTTAAATTCTCTTTCTATCGGGCATGCCAAATAAAAGAAGCTCTGAAACTCGTATTGAGTTTCAGAGCCTCTTTTATTTATTCGCATTCTAATGCGCTGCACCATTAGCCTTTTCTTCTTCCACCATCGCCTGTTCACCACGCTTGATAGCTTCTCTTTAGGTCCACGGGGTCAGGCTTGACTTATTTAATCGACTTGACTTATTTTTAAGTTTCAGGCCTTGCTGATGTGCTACGGCTTCCGGCAGAGCATGAGCCGAAAAACGATAATTCAATACAATGATGGATTCATTCTACCTAACTTTAAAAAGAGAGCTTGTGCAGGACAGATATATTGAACTCTACTACAATACTAAGCGAATTCACTCAACACTTAGATGGCTAAGTTCCATCCAGTTCGGAGCTCAGAATTTTTAAAAAACCCTTTTCTTTGTGCCCAGTTTTTTTTGACCGTTCCACGGCTGAATAAAAATTATTTGTCTAACTTTTAGGGGCACTTCACTTGACCCATCATTTTCTTTCTGCCTATCAATGAAGAGGATTTTGAAAAGTATAGGGCTGATAAATAGTTTGAAATAGCAAAAGACAACTTATGACAGTCATTTTGTCATAGGTTGTCTTTTGCTAATAGGCTTACTCAATGTAATCACCAATCAAAACATCTAAAGCCAGGCAGTATGGACGTACTGATTTGGATAGTTACGCTGCAATTAGCTAGCTTTCGATTATTTGATTGACGAAATCTTCCTTGAACATAAATGTTTTGTTGCTTTAATACGTCAATAATATATTCGCGATCGATTTGTATTACAATTGTAAGGCTATCTTTTAAAAGGGTTTCCTCCACTACAGCGTTGATATTTCTAGATAATGTTATTATCTCAACTTTCGCAGATAGAAATAGGCAAACAAACCTTGATGTAATTGGGCAAGGCCGCTATCCATTGTGAAAGTTGACATTTAATAAATTCTGCAATGCGTTTGTCAGCTTTTTCCGCTACACCATTGAGAATTTTAAGCAATTTAGTCAAAGCAACTACCCAATCAAGGTCGGCAAACTCATCACATATTCCATCTTTGGCAGGGTAATCAGCAGGTTTATGTTCACTTTCTTGTATACGAAACCAGTTGCGCTGCTTGAAAAGTAAGCAAAACACAATCTGAAAGATGTAACCGCAGGCAAAGCCAAGATTGCGCTGAATTCCTGCTTGTCACAAATGATGTAATACCTTGAGTTCCTTAAATGCAGCCTGAATTTCTTGCGGTAGTTGATTTTCCTGTTGATTTTGGTTTATCATTGTCATATGGAAGGCACCTCTTCTGTATGGTAGTGTTTGTTTTAGCAAATTAACTTTACCAAACAGCGGGGTGTTTTTCCATTGTCAAGAAAAACTTTTTTTAGTTGACTATGTTAGTCAATTCAAGATGTTGTGCAATTTATTACTCTGCGAAAGTTGAGGTATTATGTTATCCATTTTCTTATTTGGAAATCGAAATATCAACTGTCGCTTTAACTATTATCGATAAAAGAAAGACATAAGGCAATGATTTTGCCCTACGTCTATCCTATTTCTCTAATCACCCTAAAGCTCCCAGAATACTCTGACCAGATGATTAATAAGAATATATACTAAATAAAATAATAGATAACATTTCAAGCCAGCACAATTATCCTGTGTGTTCCCCTAGCCGGTTAAGAGTTAGAGATTTGCTAGACGTCCTGACAGATTTACGGACAGGCGTTGCTTGATTGCTTTTGCCGCTTCTACAAGACAGTTGAGGTCGATTGGACTAGAGCAACCCATGGATTTAAACATATTGAGGACATCTTCGGTGGCAATATTTCCGGCCCCGCCGGGATACAATGGATTGCCGCCCAAACCGCCGACAGATGTTTCAAAACGGTTAAACCCCATCGTAAACGCCATAAGCGCGTTCGCTAGTCCCATGCCCTGCGTATCATGAAGATGCATGTTCACTGGTATATGTGGAAACTCCCGCTTTACCCTTTCTAACAGGTTATAAATTTGCCCTGGATGTGCTATTCCAGTGGTATCAGCCAAGCTGATTTCATCAGCACCGGTATTTAATCCTTTTTCGATCAGTCGCACTACCTTCTCAGGATTGATAGTCCCCTGGAGTGGACAGACAAAAGCGGAGGAAATAGAAAAACGAGCCTTTGCTTTTCCTTTCTTTGCTGCAAATTCAGCAAAGCTTTGCAGTGAAGCCTCTTGGGTTTGTCGGGTGAGTTGCATGTGATGCTGCTCGCTCGCCGACAGAAGGTAAGTAACTGCATCGGCATTAAGTTCTAAAGCCCGATAGGCGCCAGCGAAGCTGAGCGCCGAGACAATACAGATGACCTCTGGATATTGCTGCTTAATGTGAGTTAATACTTCTTCTCCGTCTGCTAGCGCCGGAATGACCTTAGGCTGAGGTAAAGAAGTAACTTCAATACTACGAATATTACTGGCGATCAGACTTTGAAGCAAGTCCAGCTTGTCTGCCGTCGAAACGGAAAATCCCAGATTTTGCAGCCCATCGCGAGGCGCTACTTCAATAATTTCTAGTGAATCTGAAAATGTCATTTTACACCTCGCCTTACCTTCTATCGTTTTGATGCTCATTTATTGCCCAGTTGTTCCTTTAAATAAGGAACAAGGCCTCCCGTATTGACTAATTCCATGATATGAGGCGGCAATTTACTGCACCGGTAGGTCTGTTTGCTGGTAAGATTATGGATTTCGCCCTTTGCTAGATCAATCTCAATCACATCCAAATCTTGAATTCGATCCGCATCTGGACACTCAATCGCAACAATTCCCAAATTTATAGCATTACGATAAAAAATACGGGCAAAAAACCGGGCAACAATGGCAGTTATCCCCAGATGCTGTAGTGTTAAAGGCGACGTTTCTCGACTGGATCCGGAACCAAAGTTTGCTCCAGCTACAAGGATATCGCCTATACACACTTTAGATGAAAAATTGGGATCAATAGCTTTCATCGCGTGTTTGGCCGCTTCGGCAATGCTTAATTCCATATACTGGGGAGGTGAAATGATATCGGTGTTGATATTATCCCCATATTTGAGTGCTCTTCCCTTAATGGTATGTTCCATATCATTTGACCTCCTACAAGAAATCCCGCGGGTCGGTAATGTAACCTGTGATGGAGCTCGCAGCCACCGTCATCGGTGAACCCAGGTAGATTGATGATTTGGGGCTACCCATACGTCCCAGGAAGTTACGGTTTGTTGCTGAGATGCAGGCTTCTCCGTCTGCTAGTATACCGGAATGCGCACCAACGCAAACGCCGCATGTCGGGGAGAGGATGATGGCTCCGGCTTCAGCGAGGATCGACAAAATGCCTTCTTTTGCCGCTTTCATCCAGACCTCCTGTGAGGCGGGAGATACCAGCAGGCGAATGCCTGAGTGAATACGTTTTCCCTTTAAAATAGTGGCGGCGGCGGCTAAGTCGTAATAGCGGCCTCCTGTGCAAGAACCAATGTATGCTTGATGAATTTTGGTCTGAGGTATCTGACTGACTTCAGCGACATTATCAACTTGATGGGGACAAGCTACCAAGGGCGCTAAGGCCGAGGCGTCAAACTCCAATTCTTCGCAATAGACGGCATCTGCGTCGCCGAAAGGCAGCATTTCTTTGCCAAAATCGCTATGGGCTGCAAAATAATCTAATACTTTTTGATCCGCTTGCATTAACCCAACTTTAGCGCCCATCTCCACCGCCATATTGGTAATCGCCAGACGCTCGTCGATCGGCAATGCTTCAATGGCCTCGCCCATATATTCAATAGCTTTATACGTTGCTCCCGCGTGCCCGATGACTTGGATGGTTTTCAGCGACAGATCTTTTGCCATAATGCCCGATCCGAGGTTCCCTTTCCATAACACCTTAATAGTTTCAGGAACGCGCAGCCACGTTTTGCCGGTAAGCAATACCCCCAGCATTTCCGTTGAGCCAATTCCAGTTGTAAAAGCGCCAAAAGCGCCGCCCATGCAGGTATGTGAATCGGTGCCTACAACTATCGTCCCCGGTAAAACGTGACCATTTTCCACCATGATCTGGTGGCAGGGCCCCACATACTCATAGAAATTTTGAATATTATGTTGCACAGCCCATTCCCGGGTAAACTTTACAATCTCCGCTTGCGCGATATTGGCTGGCGGAGTATAGTGGTCTGATATTACCACAACTTTGTTTTTATCCCATACTTGGTTGCGAATTTCTTGCATTTTTTCAGCAATTACAACTCGAGGCCCAAGAACATCATCCAGCATCGCTGCGTCAATGTTTACCCAAAGAATGTCACCGGCACTGGCCTCTGTCTGTCCGGCCGCCCGAGCCAGTATTTTCTCCGACATCGTCTTCCCCATATAATCCCTCCGTTCTTATACCAGATTTCTTTATAGTCCGAGAATGCCATAAAAAACCCAGCAAGCTACTGCGCCGACGATAGCCATCGACAGACCCCAGATTAATAGATCACGGAACAGTTTGGTTTTATTTTCACTTTCGCCAGCACAGGCGATACAAAGTGCGCCCATTGTAGAAAGAGGCGAGGTATCAACCAGATGGCTGCCAACGTTAATGGACGAGATTAAGGCAACAGGGTTTCCGCCGCCGATTTCTTTGATCAAACCCGGCACCAACGGTAGAAACATTGGCATAACAACCCCAGACGAGCTGGCATAGGCGGAAATGATACCGGTGAATAATCCCAGCCAACCATTGATGCTAACAGGGTTAGACACGGCTCCGATCAATTTAACCATGGCGTTTAGCCCGCCCGCCTTATCCATAACTCCGATGAGTACTGTTACGCCACAAACCAACATCAGAACATTCCATGGCATAGATTTGACAGATGCCCGCACATCGGCCGTTTCAAGCAACATCATAATCCCTGCTAAAAGAAAAGCGACTCCACCAACATTGTTAGTTAAGTTTATAAACCATTTAGGCAATATTTCCTTTATTCCGGGCATTCCTGGCAAGAGAACCATTACGATCATTGCTCCGATCGTTACTAGTGTGATAACTTGTTTTCGATTATACGGTTCCGGCTTCGGCGCAATTTCGTCAATACTAAAATTACTATGCCTCTGTTTCATGATCCATGACCAACCGCCTAGTGCTAGGAAGCCGCCCATATTAACAACTCCTTGTACGATAAACGAATTCCAGAAGACTTTCCATCCTAGCGCGTCTAGTGTCATTTGCTGAGTTAGTTCAGGTAGTTGCGGTGCCATTTTAGCAATGAGTTGATTGGAAATAATGCCGGTAGGGGCAAAAGGTGAAAATGCAGTTCCCTGCACCGCTCCTGCGACGATCAGCGTCATTAAAAAAGCTCTGATACCAATACGCTCGGCGATCGGCATACAAACCGGTGCCATTAAAGCGATAGTTGCGATATTACCGGGGCCGATAGCGGTAATAAACGACATCAGGAAAAACATCACAAATGGAATATAAGCAGTATTGCCTTTAACCATGCGGATAGAGTTTGTAGTGAACTTCTCTAAAGTACCGTTGTTTTGCGCCATGGCAAACAGAAATGTAATTCCGGCAAGGGTCATAAACAGCGATGTCGGGAATAGGCTTAATACACGGGAGGCATTCATATCTGTCCACACAGCTCCTACAAACAAGGCGAAGCATATTCCCAGAAATCCGGGGTTTAGATCCTCTTTGACACAGCTAATAATAACAACAATAGCTAATGCAACCAAAGAAATAATAGCGCCAATTGAAAAACCGTCCATCATCGTCTCTCCTCTTTTTTAAAATTTTACTTACAAATGGAATTGGGCAATCAATCCTTTCTATTTTATTTGAACCTCAATATTGGTTGAACCATTTTTTAATTGGTTTATCCAATTAAAAATTTCTCTAATATATAAAAAATTCCTGCTTACAAAAATATAAATTTTTTAAAAAGTTTATATTTTTTATTAATTGTAAAAATTTAATACTAAAGGAATTTTACATATAAATTCGAATATTTTTAATAAAACTTACCTTTTGGCTCTGATAATCACACTAAAGATTATCATTTAATAGCGTATACACATTTTGCCACAAAGGGGTATAGCTGCTATTAATCCTCCAGCTGGCAGGTGTAAAATAATAAACGCAGTGTTGACAACGCTTGCTATGCCGGTTACTATTGGTATTAACCTTGAACCGACTCCTAATAATGTCTTTACCATATAGTTCAATTTGAAACGGAGTTCTAAAAACTATCTCTTTCCCGCATCGGTTTGAGTGTAATCTAATATTTCAGTTAGTATAATAAAGCAAGTTAGGAGGACTTTTCGTTGAAAAAAAAATCTCAGAGCATGCATGATTTGGCGGTTGAAGAAATACTAACTCATGCCCGCAATAACCAATTACCAGCCGGAACCAAGTTGCCTCCAGAGCGGGATTTAGCTGAAAAGCTAAAAGTAAGCCGACACACTGTTCGCGAGGCTTACCTAACTTTAGCGGCGCAAGGATTAGTTGCTATCGAGCATGGGCGGGGTACTTTTCTCATTGCCAAAGAAGAAAGCCTAAAACCATTTCCCCTTGTTACTAACGGCGACGCTCTGGGAAATATTGTTAATCTACTTGAAGCTAGGCAGCTTATTGAATGCGGCGCTATTCCCCTGGCAGTTTCACGAGCTGCTCCGGAAGATTATTTTCGGTTGCGCCAACTTATTGGCGCCGAAAAAGACAGGCCTTTCTTTCATGAGAATACTGTTATCCCTTCAATTAGTTTTGAAACTGAAATTGTTAATCTTACCGGAAATCAAGCACTTATTAATATTGAAAACAACATCATGGAAGCATGGAAAAACCTCTGGATACGTCTCAAACTTAGTACATTGAAATCCTTTGCCCGTGCGGAAGAACATTATGAAATTTTAGATGCAATGGAAAATGGTGATGTGAAACTAGCTCAAAAATGCCTTCATGCCCATTTAAGCAGCATTCTGATGTTATTGGATAGAGTAAAACAAAGATAGTCAAATAAGACGTTCCAACTTGAAACGTTCGGTACTCCTCCCTTCGCATTGTTCTAAAGAATGCTGCGGATACAAGCACAGAACTTGGCCTTAGCCCTATGGTGATAATCAGTGTATCTTTTTTACCTATTAAGTCAATGGTTTGAAGCATTTCATCTAGCATACGCCGAGTTTTACACCATATCATTGAACAGATTAACCTCTGTAACTGGGTTGCCCGTAGAGCCTGACGCAAACGGACAGCGAGCGCATATACTCTATCCGTAGTTACTATGTTTAACTCAGGCCAAAAACCGTTCCCAAGGTTTTCGCCGTTTTAGGTCCGATTATGTTGTACTGGATTTTCCTGAGGCATCCAGAGATCACTTGCCCCAACTCAGGGGTATGCACAACGCATATTCTCTCATCTAAACTCTGGATCACCAAGCTTCCAGATAGTTGCCTATTTATGTTATAAATCTGGACCACCCATGAAGCGGGTGGCCTGCACAAGCCCTAGAAGGGCATAATACTTGCCAGCGCCTAAAGCCGCTGGCCTTTCACTTTGTTCAAGGCATTGAGCACTCATTACCTTACTGATCCCTAAAGGGATCAGTTAGTTCCTTCGTCGTGATTGTATCCATAATCTGATCCTGCTTTTCTTGCTCCAGAATATACTTGGCCACCGTCGCTTCGTTAAAGTCTACGGTACTCACATAATATCCTTCAGCCCCAAAGTGTCCGTTTCCAAATTTTTACTTTAAATTGGCATGCCTATAAAATATCATCATCGCATTTTTACCTTTTAAATATCCCATCACCGCCGATACACTCTATTTAGGTGGTATTGATAGCAGCAGGTGAACATGATCTGCCATCATATGTCCTTCGATGATCTCAATGCCTTTCCACTTACATAAATCTTTTAGGATATCTTTTATATCCGTTCGCAATTTGTGATAAATTATTTTTCTTCAGTACTTGGGTGTGAATACGATATGATACTTGCAGAGCCATTTGCTATGTGCTAGACTTTGGGCCATAGAGAAACCCCTTTCTGTTTTTATTTTTGATGATTTGAACACCATCATTTTACTGCAGAAAGGGCCTTCTCTTCTTTAAACTTGTAATCTCACCCGCATAGCGGGTGGTTTTTTGGTTCAGATACTTCGCATCTGAAACTTGCTAAAGCAAAATAAAATAGACATAAGGCAATAATTTGCCTTATGTCTATCACGATAATCATCCGGAACCCCTAGAAGCACCTGAATCAATATGATTAAAAGAATATATTATCTTTATATCAAAACACCAGACGACATTTCTATGAACTGTTATCCCACTACCAAGCAAACTACCAGAGACACATCATTTTATACGTTTAAACCGTTTATTTAGAATCGCTTTTTCAGTTCTTCATAGAAATTTTCTCGCGTTCCGATCTGCATAATGATAACAACTACTTCTTGTTCTTTAATCTGATAAGCCATTCGATATTCAACACCCACCACTTTTAGATGGTAAAAATATAGTGTTGCTAAATCTCCTTTACCATTTTAAACGATCTCCAATGAAAGGGTTTTCGGCTATCTCCCCAAGCACTGCAATTATTTTATTTCGCACTGGTTTATTAAATTCACTTAGTTGTTTGGCTGCAGAATTAAGAACAACTAACTCATACATGATTGTTTTCCCGTTTTAAATCAGCAAAAGACACATATTCTTTATTATTGTACTCTTGCTCTGCTTCCGCCACCATATGGTCCAACGCTTTATTTAACTGCGTCTGATATTCTTTAACGGTTTCCGGTATTACCAGTTTACCATCTTTCACTATGTCCGCCAGAATAAGCTCTTCTAATTCATCCGCTATACTCCGGGGTTTGAGAATAATCGTGTCTCCATCCACTATGACTTTAACCTTGCTACCATTTGATAGTTTAAATTGATCCCGAACTTCCTTGGGTAAAACAAATTGCCCCTTACTACTAATTGTCCACATTATATTCGGTCATGCCGCCTCCGTAAGAAGTAAGATTTCTTACTCTCATTATGTAATATACTCCCCTAATTGTGAATGGTCAAAATAAAAGAAGCTCCAAGTCAATTGCTAGAGCTTTTAAGAATACATATATTGTAATTTCGTAAAAACTTGTTACTTTTATAAACCGTCCACCATTGTCATGTCAAAAGAGGAACACCTTGATTTTACTGGCCTCACAGGCATTTTCCTGTTCTTGTACATGCCATTAAATCGTTCCAGTACATGTCATTTGGAGTTGCCGATAATCCATATATTATCTAGCTTTGCAGCTTCGTAAACTTGCTCCATAACATGCCATGCTTCATTAAATCGACCTTAGTCAATTATTTGACTAAAGTTATATAAAGCAGGAATCAGAGTCACCCTGAACCCCTAATGGGACACGGGGACAGGTTCCTTGTCCCGACGGTATGCCAAATAAAAAAGAGGCTCTGAAACTCGTATTGAGTTTCAGAGCCTCTTTTATTTATTCGCATTCTAATGCGCTGCACCATTAGCCTTTGCTTCTTCCACCATCGCCTGTTCACCACGCTTGATAGCTTCTCTGACCATAGAGCCAACTTCGCCCGTAGTTACATCGCTCCAATGAGATGTTCGCCTATAACCTTTGTTACTCAATCAACAAAAGGAGAAAACCAGCTAAAGAATGGAAGCTTTTATTAAAGAACCAAAGAGGCATTTTTATCTCGATTTACATATTATGATATTGGATACCAAGGATTAGCCCTTTTGTCTTAAATCTTTATTGAAGGGTGAAATAAATGAGCATGGAAAAATACCGGAAAATAATAGGGAATTCTAAAGGCGGACTTACTGATATTCCCGGTATCCTGGTGGGAAATGCCGAGGATGAAAGCGGCCGTACGGGATGCACGGTGGTTCTCTGCCCGTATGGAGCAGTTCCCGGCGTATCCGTAAGCGGCGGCAGTCCCGGCACCCAGAATACCGATATCATCCGCCCCGGCACTGCTGAATATCCTGTATATGGTCTCCTTCTCAGCGGCGGCAGTTTTTTCGGGCTGCCGGCAGCGGGCGGGGTAATGCGCTGGATTGTTGAGCAAGGTATCGATGATATACCACTTGTACCTGCAGCAATTATCAACGACCTTTCCTACGCCGAAGGCTCCCCCCCGCCTGATGCGGCACTGGCCTACGCAGCCTGCCAAGCTGCACATGCAGGCCCCGTGCCGGAAGGAAATGTAGGCGCCGGTGCAGGAGCAACCGCGGGAAAAATCTATGGAAGACCGATGAAGTCTGGACTGGGCACTGCATCTATTTGCATTCCCGGAGGCCTTGTGGTAGCAGCTCTGGCGATAGTCAACCCTATTGGCGACGTATGGTGCGGTGATCATATCGTTGTCGGTGCACTACGCCCTGACGGAACCTTTGTCAATCAGACCCAGGCGATGCTGTCCGGTGTGCCGTCAACACACGTTCAAACTCTGAATACCACAATTGCTGTAGTAGCTACCAATGCCCGGCTGGCCAAGGCGGAGGCTAACCGGGTGGCAATGCTCGCCGAAGATGGAATGGGACGCGCAATTTCCCCTGACCACACTCAGTGGGATGGCGATACGATTTTCTGCCTTGCTCTTGGTTCATACACCAGCAACCTGACGGGCGATGAACTCGTCACACTGGTCGGCACAGCCGCCGCGGTTGTGCTGGAAGAAGCCATTATCCGAGGGGCGTTAACGGCGCAATAAACAAGTATATACACCAAGTAAGATCTCATTCGGAATAAAAAAGGATGGGGCTGCTCTGAAAACACAGCCTGATAAGAAAGTTACGAGAGCACAGCAAATACGCCTAGCGGCTATCCGCCGGGCGTATTTACATAATTATGTAATTAGGTTTGCGTGGGAGTAAGAGAAACCTCAAAGCCTAGTTTTTGCAAATTCTTTACATTACGGTCTTTGATTTTATCAGCATTAATCATCATGTAATAATTAACACCCAAATCCTGAAACGGTTGTTTATTCTTTAACATATGGTAGATGGCAATCAGCATAGTGTGTTAACAAGGAGCTATAGGCTGCTAAAAAGCAGATAAGAAAAACTAAAGGATTTGTGGGAACCTGCGCAAAAATCCCTATGGTAAAAATACGAAGAAATACCGTATCATTAGGCTGAAGAACAAAAGGCCGTCGAGAATGGCAACTGCTTATTGTTTATCGCTTTTAATTCAATCGAATATAGCTTATAAAACCACCAGCGTAAATCAGCAGCAAAATCGTCATTCTGGAACGATAGCCAACTTTCTCGATTGATTCTAAATTGATAAATAAATCCGATTTATACTTTCCGCCGCCGATTGGCTGCGCATAACGCGCTCAAAATAAACGCCAGATACGACTAATGTCTTCTAGTCCTCGATAGACATGTTACAGTTCCTATTTTCGGATGGGTGACCATTATTTTTTGATCACCATGCCGTTGTGCTTCCCTACAATCACAACGTTTCCTTCGATGATAAGTGTCCGTTTACAAGAACCAGGTTATGCTTTACTACGATTTTTAAAATATCGACAAGAGCAGGCACGCTGCATTGTCGGCAACCAGACAATTTGCCACCCATTTTAATATTCGCCTCTATGGTAATTAGATTGATCGCCTACCTGTGGGTTTAAAACGATTTTGCCAAAAAACAGCACGCTCGGACAAACCTTCCCCGCAATAACAGCTCTACCAGCAGTCGACGTAACATAGCTTTTAATACGACCGCCCTCAAGCGCATAGGTCAGGCAGTAGGATTTGTCGATCAGCACAATAAAGTCGGCATACGGCACTTCGTCGTATGCTGGGCCGTCAATGTGATAAATTTCTTTCAATATACCCTCGACGATCCGGCATTTAGTTCGGCAATGGTCGCGCCATCCGGGAGAAACTGCGGGGTCGGCTCCGGCGGCTTTCAGAGCTTTCGTTCCCGGCAGTTTAAGCTGTAGGCCGCAGGCAAAGTAATCTTATTCAGAGCTAAGAAATCAGCGTCAAAATGGAGCCGTGCCGAATTACTATTAGTAGTCATATCCCGACAAGGCATCAATGAGCCAATCTACCTTTAAGAGGTAATATCAGAAAAATAGTAAAAAGAACAATAACAACAATCAAAACTACAGTAAAAATTAATTCCAATAATATCACTGGTAAAACCATAAATAGAAGGAGATATCGCCCCAGAGCCGATCGTTGCTGTATAAAATATGCTAAACGCTTGTTGACGTTTTTCTTCTGATACTACTTTGGGTACACTTCCATAAAGTACAGAGGAAGTACCATTAATGAAATTCCAAGAATGGGTGAATTGCCACAGCTAACGGGAAAACAAGCACACTTAAGATGCATAAGGTCGTCATAATCTCGGTAATTATTACTAATCGCAATACACCCAGCCGGGTAGCTAAGATACCGCAAACAAACTTACCATCCCCCCCTCCCGGCAAACACCAAGGAAAGCAAGAGGCCAATTGTTGTTACCTCGGCTCCTTTTGCTTGCAATATAAATGGAAAAAACGTTAGAAATCCCATTCTCGTTGCACTCTCAATAACCCCAATCATTGATAAAGACCAAAAAGCTTGGTATTTGCTCAATGAAAAGCCACTAAGCAAAGATCTGTCTTTTTTCCCTTCACTGTTTTGCCTTACATGCTGTATGTGTCGGCCAACTACAAAGAGTATAATTACTACTACCATCCCAATGGCACCAAGTAGTCGACATGCCGTTTGCCAGTCATAATTAACGATTAAAAGTGCAACTGCACCTGGTAAAACGAGTTTACCTACATCCCCTGCTACATTGCGCCGTTTTGCGTGCGTAAGTTTCCGTATAAGCATTCGATATTATAGCGGATGATATGGGATGCTGAACGCTCGACCCCAAACCGCCTATGACAAGTAAGATTTGCAGTCCAGCCATAAAACCAAACGCTACAACTCGTAAGGGCAGTCCCTACTAGTAACAATTTAACTTGCCATGCGTTGAGCAAAGAGGCTTGCAGGTATTTGAAGACCCGCCATCATCCCAGAAAAAGAGTTTTAAAGAACCCCACTTCCGCAAACGTTAACGAAAAATAGGCTCGCCAGATTGGGAAAAAATATATAACATATCGGTAAATCCATCATGTATGAAATGTGCCAATCCCCCAATTATTAATGCCTTCTTGCGAGGCTCATCTTGTTTGCATTCATTTCGCACATCAAAATCTCCTCTACATAGAACCACGTACCAAACCTATAACAAGCCCAATCCTTCTTCACTGTGAATTCCTTCAACCGATCCTGTTGAAATCGTTCATAATAGGAACCGTAATTATAAATAGCAGCCATTGGATTATGACCGAGTACCCTGTCCTTCACTGCAAATATGGTTGTCAACACCTTTGCATACTTGATAAACAGTGAATCATGTCCGACACAAAGCCCCATAAGAATATTGAAATCGGTTTCAGCCTCATTTAGGATTTCTGCTTGTGCAATGGGATTGCACATCGTTTCGGGCTTCCCTATTTTTACTTTTTCGTGAGGCTTAACGCCGATATACTCCTTGTCCACTCCGCCAACCTTGCACATGACAGACACTCCATGGTCAGTCCTCTAAAATTTTTACCTACAATGAAAGACTCCTGATGCAACCCTCCACAGAAAGCCATGCCTAAATTCCGATACTCCATCCGTCGAGCAAACTCAATTATTTCTTGAATTCTTGTTTTGACAGGTTATCGATAATGAGGTTCAGTTTCACGATCAATATAGCACTCGGCTTCCTGTATGGATGCCTGGCGGGCAAATTCTCTAATATATGATTCCCTATACTCTGCTGCCGCTTTATCTAAAGCACTAGCATATAATGTCGTTGAGCAAAATACCGGGGAATTGCCTCCCTGCCCTCGGCATATCTTAGCAGTTATTTTACATTCACTTTCCATATTGACTCATTTTTCTCCTCCTGAAACTGCGTTATAGCAAGGTTTAGCCTTTATCCTGAGAAAACTGAAGCATCTCTTCACTAACTTCTTGTAATTTATTAATCATATGTGTTACGGATTGCGTAGCTTGTGCCTGTTCTTGAGTTATTACAGCTGTTTGCTGTGTATTACTGATGACTAAGCCGATAGAAGATTTCATCTGATCTAACATATGTGTAATCTGCTTAACAGAATCTGTACTCTGGTAAGACAGTTTCCTCACTTCTTCAGCTACCACCGAAAAGCCACGACCTTGCTCACCAGCTCTAGCTGCTTCTATAGCAGCATTCAACCCTAGAAGATTTGTCTGATTTGCAATTTGCCGAATGACCTCTAATATTTGGTGTGTATTCTTCACATCGCCAGCTGCTATATTAGACTGCTTGGATACTTCCTGCATAGTGGATGCTAATTCTTCCTGTGACGCATTCAATTGCTGTATCGTAGCTGCCACCTGAATAATGGCATCATTTATCCGGTAAGCTTGCTTTAAAAGGAGCTGCTTACTATCCTGCTTTTGAGCAAAAACTATAGCTTTTCTGGACATACGACTTATCGAAGCAGGTGTTCCTTCCCTAGGAGGGCTGGCTATTACTTTAACATCAGCTCTAAGTATATTACCGTATTTCGTATATAATATTGAGCCTGGAGCAACACATCCCTCATTCCCTATAATGTAGCTTGCATTAGATAGTTTTTGTCTAATATTTTCTTCCGCAAATGTTTCATATGCTATGATATCAAATGAAACGTGCCTTACTTGATACTCGCTTAAATATTTAAGGGTAACTTCAGCACCACCCTGGTTGTTATTAAAGATAACTACATTTTCGCCCGCTGGAATGAGAGCAATTTGGATAAAAAACACCGCAGGAGGACGCATTTCAATCGAGCAAACTTTTCCGTCCCCATAGCGACTGATAAAATCTTTTTCGCGTGTACTGAAGCAAACATATAAATCTGCTGGATAGCTTGCATAGTCATCCAAAGTAGCGGTTTGTGTTTCTACTAAATCGCCTAATGTATTGATAACCACCTGCTCCAATTCTATTGCTGACGATACAGTCGGTCCTGTTACTACAAGCTTTATAGCCATAATACCCCCGTATCAGCAAGGGAGGCCTCTAGAGGCCTCCCTTCTGTTTTCTTTACTTAATGAATTTTACTCTTTCACAGATTGTTTGTACTGCAGCTTTCTTTTTCTCGTTAAAGGTGACCTTATTCTTTTCAAACAGATTATTGCCTTTTGTATCAATAGATATAATCAATGGACCAAAATTTTTAACGCGAGAAACCCACAGAGCTTCAGGCATACCTAAATCATCCCACTCAACTCTTTCTATTTCCTCTACTTCCGTTGCGGCAAGAACAGCGCATCCTCCTGGAAACACGGCATGCAGAGCTTTATAGGTCTTACATCCTTCCTCTGTATTAGGTCCCATACCACCCTTTCCAATAATTAGTTTTACGCCAGTTTCTGCAATAAACTCTTTTTCGAACTTCTCCATTCGCATACTCGTAGTTGGCCCAATTGATATCATTTGCCACTTGCCATTCTCGTCTTTAGCTACTATAGGACCTGCATGAAAGATAGCCAGCCCATTTAAGTCTACTGGTAACTCCCTTCCAAGTTCAATCAAGCGCCGATGCGCAACATCACGACATGTAATCAAATAGCCATCAAGGTAGACAACGTCACCTGCTGTAACATTTTCAATGTCTTCATTTTTAATCGGTGTAGTTAATACTTTTTTCACAGCGTTACCCCCTTGTGCGAAATGATTTCATAAGACATATCTTCATTAATTCGTATCGTCCCTCTCCTATGAGCCCAACATCCAACATTAATAGCAACGCTGATTGTGGACGGATGTCGTGCAGCAGATTCTATATGAACGGCTGTAACGGAATTTTTACCCGATAACCCCTGAGGCCCAAGTCCAACCTCGTTAAGTCCCTTTTCGATCAGTAGCTCCATTTCCGCACCACGAGGGTCGTTATGCCGAGAACCAATTGGACGGAATAACGCTTTCTTTGAAAGCCGAGCTGCTACTTCTATTGATCCCGCGATGCCTATACCGACAAGAAGCGGCGGGCAAGCATTCAGCCCCATTGATGTCATCACATCAAATACATACTCTACAATACCTTCATAGCCGACAGAAGGCATTAGCGTCTTACCTTGCCCTGGAAGACTACATCCACCACCTGCCATGTATACTTCAATCTCAATGCTTTTTGAATCAGGCACAATATCCCAATCAATGATAGGAACACGTTCACCCGTGTTATTCCCAGTATTTTTTTCTTTAAAAATCTCTACTGCATTGTGCCGTAGTGGAGCGATTCTTGTCGCTTCAAGCACGGCATTGCGAAGAATATCCTGAATATTTGCAAGCAGCGGAAATTCTGCTCCAGCTTTAATATGATACTGAATTACACCTGTATCTTGGCAACAAGGACGATCAAGTTTGTCCGCTAATTCTTGGTTTTCAAACATTGAGTCATACACTACTTTTGCCAGGTACGTATCTTCTTGCTGTCGGAGTTCGCGTAACTTGTTCATGATATCATCGGGAAGACGTTTTCCCATGTAACTGGTAAACTTGGCCATAATATCCGTCATGACCTGAATTTTTTGCTCATTGTCCATGCGATAACCCCCTTGTGTATTTTAATTAGATATTCTGCTTAGAACGGCATTGCGCCTGTTATTGTATGTAATAGTAAATAAATAAACAATATCGGCCACGTCCAAGTAAAGAATAATTTTTGATAATCAACAAAATTCATTTCACAACGTTCACACAGCAGATAAAGCGCGGGAATTACCGGGCTAGCCAAGCGCCAAGCCTGCCCTACCATTGAAGACACTGCCATTTGTTCGGTAGTAATTCCCATCTGATTTCCTACTGGTGCAACAATCGCGGCAATGCCAAAATAAAATGCATCTTGCGGTAGAAAACAAATGGCCGGAGCCGCTATGAGCGCGTAGATCGGCGCCATATGTACCCCAAGTGATTGAGGAATAATAGCTATAATACTTTTTGCAATAGCAGTTGACATGCCACTATTTCCTAATATGCCAACAAATGCACTTGCCGCAAAAGTTGCCAATGAAGGGATTAGCACATCTGAGGCACAACTTCTAATCAAATCCATTTGCTCTTCAAGACGATAGTTGACAGCAAGAGCTATCGCAGTACCAACCATGAATAAAACACCGCCATGCGCAACATCTCCGATTAAAGCTCCTACAACAAGAATAGTCAACAACAGGTTAAAGATAAAAAATTTCGGACGCTTAAATTCCGGTTCAAAATTCTTTACAGAAGAAACCATTTCCTCAATTTGCTCAGGCGACACACTGTGACCATGGGCAGGATCATAATTCAGTCTAACCCTTTCTCTCCGGCCTAGAAAAGCAGCAACACCTATTACATAAAGCTCAGCTACCAACATGCCAGGCAATATTTTTTGAAATAGTGTACTCATGTCAACGCCAAGAGCAGTAGCGTTAGCAACTAGTGGCCCACCCCATGGCAGTTGGTTAAATATTCCTATTGGCATGGTTATAATTATTGCCAGATACGAAAGCTTCATTCCCATGCGTTTCCATAAGGGTAAAAATGCTGATGTGCAAACAACAATCGTGGTTGTAGTATCTCCATCCAACGTAACCATACTGGCAACCATAACTGTTGCCACCGCTATCTTAAACGGATCGCCTTTTGCCTTTTTAATAAAGTAAATACACATCGGATCGAACAGTCCAGACTTTAACATGACGCCAAAATATAAAATAGCAAATAAGATTAAGGCAAGCCCGCCCATAACCCCCATCTTTACTGCTTTAGTTTGAGGGTTTACGCTATAGAAGAGACCATCTTTAATCCATTTAAATACCAAAAGTGGATCCTTCCCCAAATACAACGCGGCTGCAACACCAAATACAATGGGGACCAGAATAAGAGCCGTGAAAACATTTAATTTTTTTCTGGTTAGTAACACTAAAAACACTATTATCATCACATAGCCTAATATTGTTATCATTACAAGACCTCCTTATTATTAAGAAGATTGGTATACTTCTGTAGGCTAACTTGTCAGGGTCTTCGTTATTTCGGTTAGCAGCTCAAGTCTCATACCGAAAAGTAAATATGCTATCGCTCCTTTGATTATTGTTTTTATAGACAGAATATTCCGAATTTTATTGTTTGGATTATTTTCGCATGCGTTGATTATTTAGTCTCAAAAGACCGAATAATCACAATTCGTTTTGAGCTCATTTTTAGTATAATGCTTATTATTAATAAATAAAAATATATATTCATAATGATATAATTAATTTTGTCAATTGTGTAAATTCTGACTTTTAAGCAAAAACAAAAAAGGGGCCCTTAAAAGTAACCCTTTTTCGCTATATTTCTTGTAAAGTATACTATATTAGTTATTTAGAATCCTAAGAGCAAAATAGTCAAGAGCAACTTCTGGGAATAGTGCATATGATAATACATCCTCAATCGGGGCAGCCGGATAACCTCTTTCTGGCAATTCTTGTTTCAGTGTTTCAAGTTGGGGCAAAATATCATCAGCAGGTCGATGACTAATTGGCTACTGATCTCCTATAATAAGCTGTTGAATTTCAGCATCAATTGGCGCAGGTGTACGTCCATATTTGCCAAGTACCAGATCTTTAATTTCTTTTGGTACAATCTTATAGCGTCCTAACATGACATTAAAGGCAGCCATAGAAGCAATCATTTGACTAACTGGCAATCCTTGAAATGCTAAAGAATACCGCCACTGAATTTATGATGACCTTTATTCAGTCATAACTGGGCGGTGAACGCAGTCGACTGGATTTCGACCTCGATTTCAATCATTATCTGATAAAGCATTATTCAAAGATGAAAAGAGAAAATCATGATCTGGCTGAATGCTTTAACTTCTACCTCGCTGAAGAAGGATTCGACCAGGTGGAAGATCTTTCAGATGACCAGCACAAAAAGCTGACTCAAAAAGCAGTTTAATGAATTCAAGTCCGCTTTGCGAGATGGATTTTTTTGAGAAAAATCCATCTCGTTCTTTTCTTATTATGTTAGCATGTCTGGGGCTATTAAATGATAGGTGATGAAAGGTTTGACGCTTACTGGCAATTAAATAATTTTGGTTCATTTCTTTATTAGAGGCCCGCTTGTACATGTACCAATTTAATTGACGCTTCACTCTAGTTTTCGGGAATTAGCTATTGATTATTAGACAAAAAAGGACTGTCCCCAAAAATAACTTTGGGCAGTCCTTTACTAAGTTATTTTGTCCGTTTTCGAACTCCACTAAAATCAAATCAATTATTTAGTATATTCAATATGTGTATCGCTCACTATGAAATCATAACCAATCACAAAATATTACTTATCCTGAGAAAACTGAAGCATCTCTTCACTAACTTCTTGTAATTTATTAATCATATGTGTTACGGATTGCGTAGCTTGTGCCTGTTCTTGAGTTATTACAGCTGTTTGCTGTGTATTACTGATGACTAAGCCGATAGAAGATTTCATCTGATCTAACATATGTGTAATCTGCTTAACAGAATCTGTACTCTGGTAAGACAGTTTCCTCACTTCTTCAGCTACCACCGAAAAGCCACGACCTTGCTCACCAGCTCTAGCTGCTTCTATAGCAGCATTCAACCCTAGAAGATTTGTCTGATTTGCAATTTGCCGAATGACCTCTAATATTTGGTGTGTATTCTTCACATCGCCAGCTGCTATATTAGACTGCTTGGATACTTCCTGCATAGTGGATGCTAATTCTTCCTGTGACGCATTCAATTGCTGTATCGTAGCTGCCACCTGAATAATGGCATCATTTATCCGGTAAGCTTGCTTTAAAAGGAGCTGCTTACTATCCTGCTTTTGAGCAAAAACTATAGCTTTTCTGGACATACGACTTATCGAAGCAGGTGTTCCTTCCCTAGGAGGGCTGGCTATTACTTTAACATCAGCTCTAAGTATATTACCGTATTTCGTATATAATATTGAGCCTGGAGCAACACATCCCTCATTCCCTATAATGTAGCTTGCATTAGATAGTTTTTGTCTAATATTTTCTTCCGCAAATGTTTCATATGCTATGATATCAAATGAAACGTGCCTTATTTGATACTCGCTTAAATATTTAAGAGTAACTTCAGCACCACCTTGAATTCTATTAAAAATAATTACATTTTCGCCCGCTGGAATGAGAGCAATTTGGATAAAAAACACCGCAGGAGGACGCATTTCAATCGAGCAAACTTTTCCGTCCCCATAGCGACTGATAAAATCTTTTTCACGTGTACTGAAGCAAACATATAAATCTGCTGGATAGTTTGCATAGTCATCCAAAGTAGCGGTTTGTATTTCTACTAAATCGCCTAATGTATTGATAACCACCTACTCAAGTTCTACAGTGGATGATTGATTTGGTCCTACAGCCACAAGTTTTATCGCCATGATTTTCCTCTCATTTGCTTATATTAATTAGATATGAGCTTAATTACTAATAAATTTCAAACGTCATAAAAACATTATAGCATTTGGAGGCATGCACTCCCTTACCAAAGTCCAATTAGTTTCCAATACGGTAACCCTATCACCATATGTACCAAAAAGCTAATTATCGTCATAATCGCTCCAATTTTCCACCACGTAATTTGATCTACATATCCTGCTGCGAATAATACAGCTCCATTTGCTCCACCATAGTGTGTCAGCATTGAAGCATATGAGGCTGCAAAACTGATTAGGAACACGAGTGGCAGCGGAGGAACTTGAGCAACCACTCCGATAGCAAATAAAACCGGTATCATTGTAGCTACATATGCTGCTATTGAAGCAAATAAATACCGAATTATTATGCTAAAAAACAATAATCCCCCTAATATTACAACTGAATCATATCCGATAAAATTTAAGTTAGCTTCCATCATTTTCGCTAACCAATCAAAAAATTTGGTTTTCGCAAGCCCGCTCGACAGTCCAATAATACCGCCATACCAAATTAAGATACCCCAGGCCCCTTTAGAATCAACCATACTTTCCCACGAAACAACTCCACCTACTAAGGCAGCTGCTAGAAAACAAATCGCTACAGCAGTTGAGTCAATATTGGTAAATGTACCAGTTGACCACCCTAGAACAGCAAGAACAAACAAAACTGCCAAAATCTTTTCACGGCGAGACATCGGCCCTAGTTCTCTCATTCCCTTGGCAGCCAGTGCTTTATTATCAATCTTATCAATTTCCGGTGGATAGATTTTATAAACTACCCAAGGTATTAATAAAAGCATTACAAGACCGGGAACCACAGCTGCCTTAAACCAAAGCAACCAATCAACTTTCACATTGACAATACTCTCGGCAAAAGACAGCATAAGTAAATTGGGAGAAAGAGCCGTCATGAACATATAACCAGTACAAAAACAAATATGGTACAAAATTAATGTCAAATACGATCCAATTCTACGAGCACTTGGTCCGGGATTAGAGTCTAAAGTCACAGCAATACTTCGGAATATAGGATAAACAATTCCACCTGTCCGAGCTGTAGCGGACGGTGTAGCCGGACTTAGTATTAAATCTGTAAAAGCAGCTACATAGCCTAAACGTAAACTTGACTTTCCAAATTTATCAATTAACATATAAGCAATCCGGCGTCCTAAGCCAGTTTCTACAAATGCAGTACCAACTAGAAATGCGGCTACAACTAGCCACGTTACTGAGCTTGCATATCCACTAAGAATTACGTTAATATTATCCAATAAAAGACTCGATACACTAATCGCAGCCAGCAAAACAACTGGCTCCGGTAAAGGTTTAAGCATTAGCCCCAGAATTGCCCCAATATAAATGGCAAATAATTTCCAGGCTGCCGCAGATAAGCCAACAGGCACAGGCAATAAGGCTATAGCTATAGGTATACCTACACACAATAAGATTTTCCATGCCTTTGAAGACATTATTGCACCTCCTAATTGTAGTTTACAGTTTATTTGAAGAACTCAATACTAACTCGCTATCAGCGTTAAATATAATGTTACTATTCACCGTAGATCAGTAGCACAATAGAGCTAAGACCTCTTCAATAAAGCAGTAACTAATTTCATTTCATATCTTGTAAGCTAAGCATTCCTACAAGCCTGCTGGCGTCGCTGATACTTTCTAACTGCATAATCATATCAATGATAAGATTATGCCTGGGTTCAGGAATACTCTTATTTGCTGATGCCTTAAATTTAGCGACAAGATCATCAAATGTGAGTGGATTGTCATGATCTCCTTTTGCGTTTACAATGTGCTTTTGAAGCGATTGACCAGAGTAAGTCAAAATGTTCAATTTACAACCCCAGTTTTTAGGATATTCGTTAGTAAAAGCTGGTGTAGCATAAACTTGGACTCGCTTAGCTAAATTAAGCACCCGATCATCACGTATACGATCTGAAGTAAACTGTTCTATGCCTGCACACTTGTCATATAAAGCGACAGCTACTCCATAGGGAATGCAGAATTGAGCCTCTGACACATTTTTAGGCTTATCCGTAAAAGCACATTGCTTAACAGCAACCTCATATGTTTCAATGTGAATTTGTTTGATGTCTTCCGGAACAATGTTATATTTGTTCTGCAGTTGGATTATCGCATCAATCGAAGGATGCATGCTGCGTGCACATGCAAATGGTTTGCGGTCTACATTAAGTATTTCCCAGGTCTCACCTAAGCCTTCAGTGACTATATCATAGCTATAATCGTCTGATGCAGCAGGGAATAATCCCCCATCCTCAGCTTCAAAAATATAGCTGGGACCAGTCATTCCTCCTGCTGCCATAATCGTTGCTATTAGCCCCCCATATGCTGATTTTCCAGCAATAAATTTTTTGCAGCTTGCTCCATCTTCAGTGTAAGCCCAAAGTCCACTCGACTGCATACCTGCGATCCCTATTGCACTTGTCATTTTTTCTGCCTCTAGTCCGAGAAGCTTTGCTGTAGCCACTGCTGCACCAAAAACACCACATGTTCCAGTTGCATTCCATCCTCTTTGGCGATGACTGGTTGCCCCGATTCCTATCCCGCACCTAAGAGCTACCTCATAACCAAGTGCTACTGCCAAAATTAGGTCTTTTCCAGAAGAATTAAGAACTTCCCCGAAAGTAACTGCTGCCGGAATAAGTGCCGTTCCTGCATGGATTTTAGCTGTTTTGTGTACATCGTCCATTTCTGTAGCGTGACTTGTTATACCGTTAATTATTGTTGCATTAAATAGCGACATTCTTTTATTTGTACCCCAAATTACGCACTCGCTCTGATAATCGTACTTCTCTATTGCATTTGTTACCCCTAAGACATCAGGATAACTTGTGCCCCCCAAAGTACCTCCAATAATATCGAGTAAACACTCCTTCGCGGTTTGCACGACTCGTGGCGGTAAATCAGGGAAGCGAGTAGTACATATAAAATCAGCCAGCTCTTTTGCAATACTCATGTATTTCCTCCTAGGAAATCAAAAATTCAAATACTATTACTTTCCGGCTTTGAAATTCGCAATTGATTTCGTGAAAAACTATATTTTGCGATACGTCATACAAAACACAAATAATTTAAGCACAGCTACCGATATCCATATAGAATAGCAGGATTGTCTACTAGGATTTTTTCACGAATAGCATCATCTGGAGCCCATTGAGCCAATAAATCAAGAAGTTGTGCGTCATCCGGCCATTCCTTTTTCTTTGAGTACATAATCGGGTGCGGCCAGTCGCTTCCCCATACTAGGCGTTCAGGCGCAAATTTAACATAGGCCTGCGCTAATTTTGTAGAATCACTATAGCTAGGTGCCCCAACTTCTGAATCATGATAAGGTCCCGATAATTTAACCCATGCTGACCCTTTCTCAATCAAGTTACAAATAACCTTAAAGGCTGGATGATTTACTCCGCTAGGTTGCGGAAGATGACCCAAGTGATCAAATACCATCGGAGAAGTCATCCTTTTTAGTATCTCTTCCATATCAACAATATCATCAGCCATTGTCCAAAACTGTACATGCCAGCCCAGTTCATGAATTCGTGCCGAAAGCCGTTCAATCCCATCGGGCTTAATAACCTTTTGTTCTGAAGCCAAATTAAGTCGGATTCCTCGAACACCTAAATCATGCATGTTTCTTAGCTCAGCATCACTTACACTTTCATCCACTACAACAATCGCACGAGCACTCGGGCCCATCTCCTGTAAAGCCGCTAAGGTACAGCTATTGTCGGTCCCATAGGCCGATGGTTGTACAATGACATTACGACTTATACCGAGTCTCTTTTGCAACAGTCGGTAAGAACTAACTGTACTTGGAGGCTGCTTTCTCTTATCATCTGGCGAATAGGGAAATTGTGCAGGATCGTAAATGTGATGATGACAGTCGCACGCGAGCATAGGTACTTTTACTACAGGCTTTTGCTTTCCCGTGGAACATGCAATTTCTTGTTCATTATCATGGCAGATGGCTTTCGCTGAGCGATTTTCTAACTGAATAGCGTAATTCATTAAATATTCCTCCTTATTAACTCCAATTCAGAATTTAGTTACATTATAAGCAAGTCAGAAATAATTGCATAATAGAAAAACCCAATGCTATACATTAAAATATTTTAGTGCATAGTGAGGCACCTAAAGTAAGAGTCAAATAAAGGGGCACATGTATAATCATGCTTTTGAATGAGAAAATAATTTAAGAAATCGGATAAAGAAAGTTCGATTGTTTTGGATTCTAACAAGCTCGAAAAGAGTCTAAGCATGAGTGTACAGAGTATTACGCATGAAATCCGGCTGCAACACTGGGGCCGCATCGTTAAAGAGTGCCGCGGAAGCGGTAAGACCATTAAAGCCTGGTGTGCAGAACAACCTATCAATCTCAAAACCTACTACCACTGGCAAAAGCTTGTGTACCAGGAAACTTGCCGGGAGCTTGCTATGACACGTAAGCAAACTCCGGCACCAGTGCTTCCTAGCGGTCCCGTCTTACCGCATCGAAGCCGCCAGCAGGGAAAGCTGGCTCTGACAATCCAACGTAATGATGTGCAAATTTATATCTACTGCGACGCTGATGCAGCAATCGTGGAAGTTGCGCTGAACCGCTTATGTTAGGAGATATTTCACAGGTCCAGCAGATCTACATCGCCTGCGGCCATACCGACATGCGCAAGTCCATTGACAGAGTGCGCAAAAACTCACTCAGAACTAGTAACAAAACAAGACAAAAGAATGTATAATTAAGTCATAAACCCAATGAATAGGAGGCTGAATATATGCGATATATCCGAGGCGAGAGCCGAGACCAACTAACTATGATGGCGATGTGCCTGGATGAACTATATATTGGACAACAACATCTGCCAAATTATCGCAGTGTATGTGAATAGCCTCAGTATGGAAAATCTGGGTTTTAAGTATGCGCAGACGAAAGAAGCAGGCAGGCCGCCGCACGATCCCGCAAATATGCTGATGTTATATATGTACGGCTATTTGAACAGAATCCGGTCATCCAGGTGTCTGGAAACGGAGACAAAGCGAAATATTGAAGTTATGTGGCTGATGGAGAAAGTGATGCCTAATGCCAAAACTATCTGCAATTTCCGTAAAGACAACGCTACTGCGCTAAAATTAGCATTCAGGGAGTTCAGCCTTTGGTGCAACCGTCAAGGGCTTTATGGACGCGAACTCATTGCCGTAGATGGCACAAAAATCCGGGCCAATAATTCCCGCAGGAATGTTCATACCAAGAAAAACACAGAATTGTTTCTTGCCGAAACTGAAAAGAAAACAAGCGAGTACATGAACAAACTCGTCGAAAACGATAAACTTGATCAATCCGAACAAGAACCATCATGGCGAGCGATTCACGAAGCGCTACAACGGCTTAGCGAACGGAAAGCTCAACTCGAAGGCTGGCGTGAGCATATTGAATTGAATAATGGTGCTTCAATTGCGAAAATCGACCCTGATTGTAAGATTATGAAACAAGGTGGGAATGCCCGCCCTTTAGATTCCTGCTACAATGTTCAGACAGTTGTGGATGAAAAGAACAAACTGATTGTTTGATTTCGAAGTGAGTAACTGTCCTGACGAAAAAGGCGCTTTGCCTAAAATGACCGAGGCGGCAAAGGAAATCATGGGCGTTTCAAAAATTACCGCTCTTGCGGACAAAGGCTATATGATCCTTCTGACTTAATGGAGTGTGAAAAAAATCAGACCACCTGTTTTTGTATCAAGTATGATAAGCGGCGTACGAACGCCCGCCCCGGCATTCGATCACAATACGTTTCGATATGATAAAGAACGTGACTGTTACATATGCCCGATGGGCAAAGATATTTTATTCAAGCCAATCAAGAAAATGTCAAATAAGCTAATCGGAAGAGAGTATCATAATTCCAAAGCTTGTTATGATTGTTCAATGCATGAAAAATGCACAAAAGGAAAACGGGCTCGTGCGATATTTCGCAACCCGAACCAAGACGCGTTAGATGCTGTAGACGACCGTATGCGTACTGATGCTGGGAAAAGCCTATATAAAAAACGCAAGGAAATTATAGAACATCCCTTCGGAACGACAAAGCGTTCATGGGGGTTCAGTAATTTCCTATGTCGTAAACTTGATAAAACAACCGGTGAGCAATCACTGGTCTTTTTTGCATACAATTTCTGAAGAGTCATTAACATCTTCAAGGAAAGCGGATCGGATTTGATGTCTGCATTGATCCGATTATGAATATTACGCATGAAACAGCCCACGCGTACGGGGGTGACGGGTCCAGCGTCACAGCTAAAACGGGTCCGGCTTCACGCAATCTTCAGTGTGACAGGGTGGGAGTTTGTTCCCACCCTGCGCAATGGGTTATTTCTTTAGGCCTTTGCGTTTTCTCATGGAGTCTTTTCCATCAATGAAAATCTCATAAGAGTCGTGGACGATGCGATCAAGAATGGCCTCAGCGAGAGTGCCTTCCCCGATTTTGGCGTGCCACCCTGCCGGTGCGAACTGAGAGAGAAAGATAGTCGTCGGAAGCAGTGCTCATAGGTTCTTTCTCCGTCAACATATCCTGATGGGCTGAACGCTCTTGAAACCAGGAGAAGGCAACTGAGCGCCCGTTTGCAGGCCCCTTCCAACCGGGGAGGAGAATATTTTTCGGCCAGTTTCAGGAGGGCCATACAAGTCCGGTATGTCTGCTGCTCAATCTTTCGGGAGGTGAGGATTGCTTTTGTAACGGCTACCGTGTTTTCACCAACTGCCTTTGCCCACGAGAGGAAGCGTTCCGCTATGAAAAATCTCAACTGTGCCGCGTGTCAGCCGGACATTCACTTCCCGCTCTTGATGTACTCATGCGGTACGCTGTAAAACATCTTGCCAACGGTAATGTGGTAGTGATAGGCCACGGTGCAAACCTTCCAAGTATACCATTCTACTCGGTCTACGCCGGTTTTGAGGTTGTCCGGCACCAAAACTCGCGTGACGCCGCCGAAATTCTGATAGGTGTTCACATGGGCGGCAATCCAGTTTTCCTGATTGCGGGAGAAGAATGCCTCCACATAGGCATACCCGCTGTACGGCAGAACCGCTACGAACACATAGGCTGGAATCGCCCTG
>Ga0074195_1001125_pt1 | contig 40724 bp, 34 predicted proteins | sample EPASupsiteHSE623_FD_64525 | JGI IMG/M metagenome (GOLD analysis project Ga0074195, IMG submission 64525) | Bioremediated contaminated groundwater from EPA Superfund site, New Mexico - Sample HSE6-23 | ecosystem: Environmental > Aquatic > Deep subsurface > Groundwater > Contaminated ...
GTCAACATGCTGCGAAGTGTCGGCAAATGATAAGGCGGCATCTCCATGACAAAAGGCTCAGCTTCTCCAGGAAACAGCCATTTGCGGAATACCATTGCCATACCCACTGCCAACACGATGCCAAATAAATAAACTGAGAATAACACCGTACCAGCAATAGCGTCGGAGAAAAACGCTCCTATCAGCAATGTATACACCGGCAAACGAGCACTACAGCTCATTAATGGTGCCACTAATATAGTTACCATACGATCGCGCGGGTTTTCCAAAGTGCGTGTTCCCATAATAGCAGGAACACTGCAGCCGAAACCCATCAGTAAAGGAATAAACGACTTACCATGCAGTCCTACAGATCGCATCACTCGGTCCATAAGGAAAGCTGCTCTGGACATATACCCGCTATCTTCGAGCAGCGAAATGCCAAAGAAGAGCAATAGAATGTTGGGTAGAAAGACTATTACACTACCAACACCGCCGATAATTCCATCTACGATCAGCGATTTCAAATCACCCTCAGCCATATTTGCTGATATAGCCTGACTAAGCAATGTTACTCCTTCTTCTATCCACTCTTGCGGATAAGCTCCAACTGTAAAAACGATATTGAATAATAGCCAAACAATGCCAAGAAATATCGGTAAACCAAGTATTCTATGAGTCAATATATTATCAATTTTGTCAGAAATCGTCTGTTTATCATCTCGCTGAGAAACAATTATTTCCCGGTACACTTCACCGGCAAAACGATAGCGCATTTGGGCCATTACAACATCAAGATCATCCTCAAACAATACTGCCAGCTCAGCCCTGCAATTATCTACCATTGATAAAACCTTCAGACCGCCTGAAATATCCTTAAGTTTAGCACGAACATTCTGGTCATCTTCCAGCAGCCTCACTGCCAGCCAGCGCAACGGATACTTCGCCTCTGTAAGTGAAGCTAAAGCTTCTGTTATATACTCAATTTTGGCCTCAATATCAGTGCCATAATCTATCCTAAATGCCTGATTGTTGCCTTCTTTAGCAGTATTGGCTACCATTTCGAGCAGCTCGTTCGTGCCGCGATTCCTATTTCCAACCATGCGCACTACCGGAATATTAAGTTTTTGGCTTAATGCTGAATCATCAATAACAACGCCCATATCTTCAGCTACATCCGCCATATTTAGACCTAGAATTACCGGCCTTTCAAGCTCTAATAACTGCACTGCCAGATATAGATTACGCTCCAGATTAGAGGCGTCTAAAATGTTAACGATAATGTCCGGTTTTTCGTCTATAATTACATTCCTAGCAACGATCTCATCCAAGGACTGAGCCGTCAAACTATATGTACCGGGCAAATCTACCATCAAAATATCTTTGCCGTCAAACTTTCTAAAGCCCTCACGCCGTTCTACTGTTACCCCAGGATAGTTGCCAACGTGCTGTCTTGCCCCCGTTAGATTATTAAAAATAGTTGTCTTGCCGCAATTTGGATTACCAGCCAACGCGACCGTTAAACTTGCAGTACCCATTTCATTCTCCTCTCAGGCGCTTGACGCCTAAATAATTTAACCGACCTGGACTTCGATCAACGCCGCCTCAGTTTTACGCAATGACAGATTAAAGTTCATAACCTTTATCTCAATGGGGTCTCCAAGTGGAGCATACTTTAGAACCTTAATCGATTCTCCCCCGATAAATCCCATATCAATTATCCGTTTCTTAATCGGCCCTGTTCCAGTCACCTTGGTCACAATGCCGGTTTCACCAGGCACTAACTGATTAAGTGTTTTAATCATATATACGATCCCCCTTTAAGTTTACCTGATAATGAAAACCATTCTCATTAATATATTAAGCAGTAATCCCTTTTCTGTCAAGACAATTTTTTGCCACCTTTATCATTTTGTAAGATCTTAATGTTTCATCCGTAATCTTCCTAAGAATAACTCCGATAACCCTTAGAGAAGGACAGATGTAAAACGCGGCGAAGAAGACAATATATAATCATTATCGATAAACGTTGCTCTATAATAGTTATATTCGTCATTCTGAATGAGAGGTCGAGCATGAAGCAAATATTACTTCCTATTATTTACAATTTATCTATTTTTGGAATGTGTGCCTTTTGGGTAACACATCTCAAGATTTTTCGCAAAACACTGTATCTTTCTTTATACAGTACAACGGACCGGCTACTGCTCATTTTGCTGTTTGGCTCATTGGCTGCCTTAGGTAATTATCTTAGTGTTGTCGATATCCAAGGAGCCCTTGCCAATAACCGTACAACCGGCATCGTACTCGGCGGTTTGCTGGGTGGTCCGCTGGTAGGTATCGGTGCTGGAATCCTAGGAGCTATTCCCCGATATTACCTGGGTGGTTTCACTATGCCGGCTGCAGTTATCTCAAGTGTTTTGGTTGGATTAGTCAGCGGTATTATATCGGAACGCTATGGAAAACGCGGCATTACTTTGAAAATAGCGTTTTTTACAGCTCTTATCAGTGAAGCAATTTTAAAATCAATGGTTCTGCTAATATCTGATCCCTTTGAGTCTGCTATAGAACTTGAAAAGAAAATTGCCTTGCCCACTATAACGGCAACATGCGTAGCAACTGTATTCTTTGTTTCGATTGTCCGCCATATTTTTGCTGAGGAGGAAAAAGTACAAACCCGTTCAGCTGTACAGGCCATGCGCGTCATTCGTTCCGCTGACCAGGTACTGACAAAGGGGCTGACAGAAGAAAGCGCCGACCTTCTAGCAAGGATTATTTACCAGGAGTTACAGCCGTCAGCTGTAGCAGTTACTTCACCAACAACAGTGCTTGCCTATATAGGAACAGGTTCTGATCATCACATTAAAGGAAATCCTATTATGACGCTTGTTTCCAAACGAGTTTGTCTAATGCGGCAATCAGTGATCGCTAGGACAAAAGAAGAATTAGGTTGCCCAAGTGAGACTTGTCCCTTGACCGGGGCTATCGAGGCCCCTCTGATAGTTGGTGAAAAATTATTAGGCAGCATCAAATTATTTAAAGCTGAAAACCATGCTATTCTTCCTTATGAAATTGAGCTTATTGAAGGAATCGCCCGCTTTTTGAGTGCCCAACTAGCTAATCACCAGGCCGAAAGGCAGGAGAAACTACTACATGAAGCGGAATATCGCATTCTAAAAGCTCAAGTTAATCCACACTTTTTATTCAATACACTAGCAACTATTCATGTCCTGATTAGAACTGACAGCGAGGCGGCCCGAAGACTAACAAGAGATTTGTCCAATCTTCTGCGGCGAACGCTCGAATCCGGTCGAGAAATAGTACCTCTTTGGGAAGAAATGGAGACTGTACGAAAATACGTCCGTATCGAACAGGCCCGGTTTGGAAACCGCTTATCCATAGACATTCAAATACCAGATCAACTTTGTTCGCAGAACTTACCGGTATTCACTATTCAGCCCCTTGTTGAGAATGCGATTAAGCATGGTCTGTCGCCCCGAAAAGAAGGCGGGCATGTCCAAATAACAGCTTGGCAAGACGACAGTCTTTTTTATATCAGTGTTGCAGACAATGGCTTAGGCATAGACGCAGATAGACAGCACATCTATAGTGAAGACGAACTCCCCATTCATGAAGGACCTGGAATCGGTCTGGCAAATATAAAAAACCGCCTAAGCCATATCTATGGAAACCAAGGCGGTATTACTATAAAAAGCGAGCTTGATAAAGGAACGCAGGTTACCTTATATATGCCGCTGTATCTAGATAATGAACTGGGAGGACGGTGTCAAGAGTAGATGAAAAAGATTCGTACCCTTTTGGTGGATGATGAGCCTCTCATGTGTCAAGAGTTACAGGTATTACTGGACGAATATCCTGATGTTGAAGTAGTTAGCTCATGCCATGATAGCCAAGAGGCATTAGAACAAATTATGACCTTGAAACCTGATCTTGTCTTTTTAGACATTCAGATGCCCGGAAAAAGCGGATTACAAATTGCCAAATCAATGTCTCGCCTTCCTCATATTCCTTTACTTGTATTTGCTACCGCATATCAAAATTATGCTATGGATGCCTTTAACGTAAATGCTGTAGACTATATATTAAAACCCTTCGATGAGAGTGATATTAATCGCGCTATTAATAAAGTACGACGCTTCTGCGCAGATTATTCACCATCAATCCTGCCAAGACCACGTAAGCTAAGTGCAGAGGCGAACGATCGCCTGGAAATAATTGATCAGCAAGATATTCAGGTTATTTACACTGAAAACCGCTCTATCCTCATTCAAATGCGTGATGGGCGCACATTATTTGGGAAGATGTCTTTGCAGGAATATGAAGACCTCCTTGACCCCAATATGTTCTGCCGCTGTCATCGTGGCCACATTGTCAATGTGCAATGCATCGAACGACTAGATAGTTGGTTTAACCGCGGATATATTTTGACGTTAAGTGGCGCTAAGCCGCACGATGTGCCTGTCAGTCGTATTTATGTGAAGAACCTAAAACAATTTGTACAATTTTAAATTTTTTATCGGAATGACTATATGCTTTTAAAGCATATAGTCATTTTTTGTATAAACCGGCCATAATTTGTGGCTTTTTAAGATACATTATTTATATTTTCGTCTTCAATTTAGTATCTTTCGTCGCAAAAGTCAGTCAAATTGTCCAATGTTATTTATACTGAAAATGAATTTAAAAGTCGAAAAATCTCGGCTATATATCGGAGGTGCGAAATATGAACGCAGAGCATGTTGTAGATGTCCAGTCCCGTCAGGAAGTCTCGGACTATATTTACAAATCTGCTGCCAGTAAAATACCGCTTTGTGTATACCGGACAACTACTCCTCCTGGCGGCCTTCGGCTGAATCTACAAAAAATTAATAGACTGATCGAGATTGATTCTGATAATTTAGTAGCCACTGTCGAGCCCGGATTAGTAATGGGCGAATTAGCAGAAGAGCTTGCCCGAAAAGGACTTCGCTTCCTTCCTGCAGATGCCCCCTATTATCGTCATCTGTCTGTGGGAGAATGGGCTTATCAAGGCTGTCCTAATGCCTCCTCCTGGAAATACGGGCTTGGAAAACATACCTTGATGGGTTCAACATACATTATCCCATCTGGTAAATCCATCAAGCTAGGCGGGAAAACAGTTAAAAATGTTACCGGTTATGATTTTACCCGGTTTCTGGCAGGGGCTTATTCAGACATAGGAATCGGCGTCGAGTTTTTACTTAAGCTCTTGCCGCAGCCAGAGTGTCGCATGCGTTTTTTGGTAGGGTTCCCCTCACTTCAACAAGCCTTTGGTTTTATTAATGACTTACGTCAAAACCCAATAGCTCCAGCATTCTTAATGGCAGCCGACGCCAAAACTCTAAGCTTACGGCTTGGTATAACAACCGCCCCTCCTATACTCTTAGAGTTTGAGTTGGATGGAGTAACACAAGAGGTAGAGGCCTTTGCCGATGACATCCACCGCTGGGCGGAGAAACACCAGGCAATCTCATTATCTTCCAGCAATTCAGAAGATATAACTGCTCAAACTGGGCTCGGAACAATTTTTAGTGCTCAGACTGCAAGTATCATCTGTGATGAATGGAAGATCCCTTACGATAAGCAATTATCCGCAATCCAAAAATTAACGAAAGATCATTCAAACATCGGCTGGTTTGGCCAGTGGGCTGAAGGCAAGCTTCATGCGGCATTTACCAACAAAGAGCCTAACATATTAGATATATCAAAGACCATCGTCAATGCAGGCGGTGTAAGCAGCGGCGTCTATGAGCGCCAGCATGGCAACATCCCCAACGGTCCTTTAAAACCATTAGAGATTGCCCTACGTAAGAGTATTGACCCTCAAGGTATCTTTACTCCTAAGGAGGTGTTGGCATGAGCGAACAACGTGGCCACGAGGAATGGAAACAACAACTAGTCAAATGTATTCGCTGCGGTACCTGCCGTTCTGTATGCCCAGTTTTCAAAGAAGAAAATAACGAAAACACAACAGCACGCGGAAAAGTGCAGCTGTTGGAAGGGGTAATGGAAGGAACGATAAAGCTGACACCGACACTACAGGAACGCTTCAACAAGTGCCTCTTATGCAAAGCCTGTGTTAAAGGTTGTCCATCAGGAGTCAGAACTGATACTTTGTTTTTGAGTGCCCGCCAAGCCAATGCCTGCGAAAACAGCCTGCCACTAGTAAAACGATTGGCATTTAAGGGATTAACGTTCCGTAAACTGTTCGATACTGGACTGCGTATCGGTTCCGTTATGCAGCATGTAGTCATGAAGAAGTCTGCTGATGGACGTGGAAATCAGGCACGTTTTAACATTCCTGGTTCCGGGCTTGACTTGCGGCGCATTATCCCGCCCGTTGCAGCTAACACACTGCGGGACATAGTACCGAAAAAGACCACTGTTGCCAACCCAATAGGAAGAGCAGTATTTTTCCCCGGCTGCATGCTCAACTATATTTATCCCGAGGCCGGCAAAGCTGTTGTTAATATTTTAAATAAAAACAATTGGGATGTAACTATTCCAGACGACTTAGTTTGCTGTGGCACACCGGCCTTTACTTCAGGCGACCAAGCTACAGGAAGAGAACTGGCTACCGCTAATCTGAAGTCCCTGTCAGGTGATTATGACGTTGTCATTACCGCCTGCGCCTCATGCGGTGCAGCCCTCAAGCACGAATACGGTGAGATACTCCAAGATGAACATATTCATCATAATTGGGAAGAGCTGTCCACAAAAGTACTCGACATTAGCGAATTTGTCTCAAAATATGGCAATCCAGCTCTTTTAGGTAGCTTACCTTTGAAAATCACCTATCATGATGCCTGCCATCTTGTGCGAGGCATGAATGTAAGCAAACAGCCGCGGCAAGTATTTGCAGACGTACCCGAACTTGATTTCCGTAATATGAAGGATGCTGATGTCTGCTGCGGGGCTGGAGGCACCTTCAGTATGGCCTATTATGATCTTTCCCGCCGGATTAATGACCACAAGCTCACTAACGCCGAAGCGACAGGCGCCGACTATCTCGTTACTGGCTGCTCAGCTTGCCGTATGCATATCACCGATGGACTTAGCCAGCGAAAAAGCAACATGAAGGTGATGCATACCGCTGAATTAATCGACCTAGCTTACCAGAACGGTACACAGCAAAAGAAGGGAGGAAAATAGGTATGAATCAGGCCGTCTTAAACGAACTGAAAGCCATTGTTGGGGAAGCTCATATGCTGACTGAACTCGAAGACCGCTACTGCTACTCATTTGATTCGACCTTTATCAATTCCATGCCCGATCTAGTTTTGCAACCCAGCTCACGAGATGAAATCGCTGCAATCTGTCGAATAGCCCATGCTCACGACATTCCTATTGTAACGCGCGGCGCAGCTACAGGTTTGTCAGGAGGGGCGGTACCAGTCAAGGGCGGTATTGTTCTCGAAATGACACGGCTAACTAATATTATAGAAATTAATAAAGTCAATCGCTATGCAATAGTTGAGCCAGGCATTATTACTCAGGATTATCTCGCAGCTGTCGATAAGGCCGGACTCTTCTACCCGCCAGACCCAGCTAGCAGCAAGATGTCGACGCTAGGCGGTAATATTGCCGAATGCGCGGGCGGTCCGCGCGGTGTAAAGTATGGTATTACCCGGGACTATGTTCTTGGTCTGGAGGTTGTACTACCCGACGGCAGCATCGTTCAAACTGGCAATTTAGTTGACGGCGATATGAGCGGGCCTGATTGGACAATGCTGTTTTGCGGTTCTGAGGGAACGTTGGGCATCATCACAAAAATAATGCTTAAACTGACCCACAAACCACAAAGCAAACAAACCATGATGGCCACCTTTGACCGCATCGAAGATGCTGCCACAACAGTGAGTACCATGATGTCATCCGGTGTCATTCCAACAACACTGGAAATCATGGACAATTTGACAATTAGAGCAGTAGAAAACTTTCTAAATATCGGTTTACCTGTCGAGGCTGGCGCCATTCTGTTAATAGAAGTGGATGGCGATCCCAAAGCAGTGGAGAAGCATGTGCAGCACGTTCTTAAAGTCTGCGAAGAATGCAACGCCTCAAGCGTTAAGGTAGCTAAAACCGCTCAGGAGGCTGACGACCTCTGGAAAGCACGCCGTTCGGTATCACCAGCTTGCGGAAAAATCAATCCAACTAAAATCTCTGAAGATGCGACTGTTCCTAGAAGCCGTATACCGGAAATGGTAAGTGCAGTTCAAGCCATAGCGAAAAAGTATGATTTAAAAATGGTTATTTTTGGCCATGCGGGTGACGGCAATCTACATCCCAACATCCTTAGCAACAAGCATGATAAAGAAGAAATGGCCCGAGTAGAGAAAGCCGTAGAAGAATTGTTTCAAGCAGCACTTAAACTTGGAGGAACGCTAAGCGGCGAGCACGGTATTGGCTATATGAAAGCTCCTTTTCTCGTATGGGAAACAGGCGTGGAAGGTTTCCAATTTGGTAAGGACGTAAAATATGCCGTTGATCCTAAGAGTCTTATGAATCCAGGGAAACTCTTCGACTACCGTCCCTCACCAAGCTAATTTAACCATTTAAGGAAGGGGATATTTTTATGAAAAAGACAAAATGGTGGGCTATCATACTAGCCTTTGCTGTCTTGGCAGGCATTATCATGGTTCTCCCCGATGCTCCAGGGCTCTCTCCCGCCGGTAAAAAATCTCTTGCTATTGCCAGCTTCGCCATCATTATCTGGATTACCCAAGCCATTGATGACGCGCTAAGCGGCATTGTAATCGTTTTTCTCTTGGCCGCCCTTAAGGCCACTAATTTAGCCGGAGCCTTTTCCGGGTACTCTAACACCTCTCTTTGGCTAATTGTTATCGGCTTTATCATGGCCGGATGTATGGAAAAGTCAGGATTGTCTAAACGGATAGCCCTGTTCATGATTAATGCCGCCAAGGGTTCAGCGAGTAAAATTTATTGGGCTGTAGCTGGGGTAATCGGTATTACCACCTTCCTTGTTCCTTCAATTACAGCCCGTACATTGCTGATGCTGCCTATCATCCTCGGCATAGGCCATGCCTTTAAATCAGAGCTTGGCAAGAGCAATATCATTAAGGCCCTGCTCTTTATCGTCGCCATGAGCGGAACTATGATGAGCTGCGGTGTTTTAACAGGCCATGTGGGTAACCCCGCTACTGCCGGACTTATCGAAGCTGCGACCAAGCAAACAGTCTCCTGGTCAGAGTGGTTCCGTATCGGTGCCTTCCCTGCATTTTCGATGGCCTTCTTATCGGTCTTCATCATTAAATGGCTATGGGCGCCTGAAATCAAGACAATTCCTGACGCCAAAACTTATGTTGAAAATGAGCTTGCTGCCATCGGTGGTTTTTCCAACAAAGAAAAGTATACTCTGTTGGTCTTTATCATCACCTTGATATTATGGGCAACTGACTTCATACATAGTGTCCCTGTTGCTATTGTAGGTCTACTGGCCGTTGCCCTCCTAATCTGGCCGTCCATAGGCATCATGTCGTGGAAAGAAGCCCAACAAAAAGTTCCCTGGAATGTATTTATGCTATATGGAGCTGGGTTATCCATGGGCGTTGCTATGGTAACTTCCGGAGCTGCAAAATGGCTAGCCGGAACTCTACTCGCCCCGATTGTAGGTTTCTCAATTGCAACTCAGATAATCATCCTAATTTGGATAGTGACAGCTCTGCAAGTATTTTTTACGGGTGGCGGCCCCAAGACAACAGCCTTGACACCCATTGTACTTGCGCATGCCGTTACTATCGGTGCTGATCCGCTGATTTTTGCCTTGATTTTGGGCATGAACATGCAGCATCAATATATCTTGCCGGTAAGCAACATGCCAAATGCGGTTGCTATTGGTACAGGTCATATTCAGGTTAACGAAATGATTCGAACTGGTATTGTAATGAGTATCTTTGCAGCAGCTTATATGAGTCTCATGGTAAAAACCACTTGGACTTGGATGGGCCTCATTCCCTAAATAGAATAGAAAACAGGAGGAGAGCATTGTGAGCAAATTGATTATCCGGACTAACCGATGTAAAGGCTGCAACGTATGTGTAGCTTTTTGTCCAAAGAAAGTCTTAGGGCTTGATCCCCTAGGAAAAATCTACGCAATTGATGAAGAATCCTGCATCCAATGTGGGCAATGCGAATTACGCTGCCCTGATTTCGCCATTCGCGTGGCACCTAAGGAGGGTAAATAATGACACAACCTAAGCTCATGCAAGGAAACGAGGCTTGTGCTCAAGGCGCTTTAGCCGCTGGCGTCCGCTTCTTCGGCGGCTATCCGATCACTCCGTCTACCGAAATCGCCGAACAGTTGGCAGAACAACTCCCTAAAGTTGGCGGTACATTCATACAGATGGAAGATGAAATAGCCAGTATGGCTGTAATCCTTGGTGCGTCACTGGCTGGTAAAAAGGTGCTTACTGCAACCTCCGGCCCTGGTTTTTCTCTAAAGCAGGAACTTATTGGGTATGCAGCAATTGCTGAAATCCCATGCGTTATCGCCAATGTACAGCGCGTGGGCCCCTCAACTGGTCAACCAACTGCTCCGGCCCAGGGCGACGTAATGCAGGCTCGTTGGGGCACACACGGCGACCATCCAATGATAGCATTATCACCTTGGACAGTACGTGAGTCTTTCGATGTAGCCGTCAAAGCAGTCAATTACTCCGAGCGTTTTCGGACGCCAGTAATAATCCTGCTCGACGAAGTAGTCGGTCATATGCGGGAAAAGGTAGTACTGCCTACGTCTGATGAAATAGAAATATACCCACGACGTCAGCCAACTAAATCAAAAGATGAAGGCTATCAGCCTTACGCCCCTGAAGCCGATCTTGTGCCCAATCCTGCCGACTTTGGCACAGGCCACCGCATCCATGTAACTGGCCTTGTTCATGACGAAACTGGTTTTCCTAGCGGCAGTGCCAAAATCACAGAAGAATGTATCAAACGTTTGCACGAAAAGATCAACTGTGCAAAGGATGAGATTACTCATTACGACGAGTTTTTTATGGAAGACGCTGAAATTGCAGTAGTAACTTACGGCGGCACAGCGCGCACTGCATATGCAGCTGTTGAAGCTGCCCGTGCCCAAGGCAAAAAAGTCGGCATGGTTCGTTTGATGACCATCTGGCCATTTGCCGACAAAATAATTAAACAAACTGCTGCTAAATGCAAGGGGCTGCTAGTACCGGAAATGAATTACGGTCAACTTGTACTGGAAGTCGAACGCGCCGCAGCAGGACAATCCAAAATTGTTTCATTACCCAAGTACAATACCGAAATCTTCACCCCAGCTGAAATCGGCAATGCAATTGATCAACTGCTCTCGGAGGTGGCACAATGAAAGATTACGAAGAATATTTCCGAAATAACCGTCTGCCGCACATCTGGTGTCCAGGCTGCGGCAACGGTATCATAATGAAATCGATTGCTAAAGCTATCGCCAACTTAGATTTGGATCAAGATAAAACAGTTATCGTCTCGGGCATCGGCTGTTCATCCCGAGCCAGCGGCTATATGGACTTTGATACATTGCATACTGCTCATGGACGCGCTATTCCCTTCGCGACAGGCGTAAAGCTAGCTAATCCAGAGCTAACAGTCATTGTTATTACTGGCGATGGCGACTGCACGGCTATTGGCGGCAACCATTTTATTCACGGCGCCCGCCGCAATATAGACTTGACCGTCGTACTATTCAATAACAACATTTACGGCATGACCGGTGGCCAAGCATCTCCCTTGACTCCTACTTCTAAAAAAGCTACTACTGCCCCATATGGCACTGTAGATCGCCCCTTTGATCCCTGCGATCTTGCGCAATCAGCTGGTGCAACCTACATAGCCCGCGGTACAGCCTTCCACGCGGCACAATTGCCTGATCTAATCGCTAAAGGCATTAATAATAAAGGTTTCTCACTAGTTGAAGCCATAACGCCTTGCCCCATCTCCTACGGTCGCCGAAATAAATTAGGCGACTCCCCGGCTATGCTTAAACTATTGAGTGAACAAGCTGTACCAAAAACTGCTTACAGTAAGCTTTCAGTTGAACAGCGAGCCGGTAAATTCCCCATTGGCGTACTCTATGAAGCCCAATTCGGCGAATACACCGAAGAATATTCCCATGTAATTGAACGTGCAGAGGGGGGTTTAAAATGAAAGAACTTCGTTTATCCGGCTCCGGCGGCCAAGGACTAATCACCGCTGGCATTATCTTGGCGGAAGCTGCTATCGCCGAAGGCAAGGAAGCAGTCCAATCGCAATCTTACGGCCCGGAAGCACGCGGCGGTGCATCTAAAGCTGAAGTTATCATCTCCGATAAATTCATCTATCATCCCAAGGTCGTAAGCCCAGGAGTCGTGCTAGCCATGACTCAGCAGGCAGCTGACAAATATTCGGCTGACCTGGTCGAAGGAGGCCTACTGATTATTGACACCGACTTGGTGCCTAATCCTCCACAAGGCAAAAAAATCATATCTGTACCAATTACCCGGCTGTCTACCGAAAAGCTTGGCCGTGATCTGTTTGCCAACATCATCGCTTTAGGACTGCTGGTAAAAGTAACAGGTGTTGTTACCATCGAAACAATTAAGAAAGCAGTAGCGCATCGCGTACCTCCCCATACTGTAGATAAAAATATGGAAGCCTTAATGATTGGATATCAGTCTATTCAATAAGCCCAAACCTCCAGGATAATTAAATATCCTGGAGGTTTTAGGCTTTATTATCCAGCTTTAAGGACTTAGAATTATTCAGGTGTATCAATATGAACAGGAGTTTATTGTATGAAAAACCTGATCATTGCCATCCTCTATAATTTCTCCGTCATTGGCCTATCTGCTTACATGATCACTCGTCTTCCTCCGGTCCGCCGTCTTTTGTTAGAACATTCTATCCGCTGGCAGGACCGTTTTTTTCTCATACTAATTTTCGGTTCCTTATCCATATTGGGCAACGGACTGGGCATCCCAATTCTAGGGTCTTTAGCTAACAGCCGAATCGTCGGCCCTATTGTAGGCGGCCTGCTCGGCGGCCCTATTGTAGGAATTGGTGCGGGTATTATGGGCGGTGTCATCCGCTATACCATGGGCGGATTTACAATGGTACCGTCAGTTTTGGCTAACGTCGTAGCCGGAGTGATTACCGGGTTTGTACACATGCGCTACGGATCGCGTAATATCACCTTATCAATTGCTTGTCTTTCTGCCTTCGTTTGTGAAATCGTTTTAAAAATCATGGTTCTTGCTATAGCCGAGCCCTTTGAAGCAGCTCTGGCTCTGGAAAAAGTAATTTTTATACCCACCATCACAGCCAATTGTTTATCTACCGTACTATTTATCTATATTTTTCGCGAGATGTACAAAGATCAAGACTATGCTTACGCCAGTTTTGCTCATCAGGCTATGCAATCCATCCGGCGCACAAACAACTTGCTGCATGAGGGGCTGCACAAAGATTCTGCTCAAATTATGGCCGATGTTATTTACCAGGAATTAAAACCCGATGCCGTATGTATAACTGACAAAATGAATATCTTGGCCTTTCGTGGCCTTGGTGATGACCACCACTTACCAAATACGCCTTCGGTGTTAATTAAATCTTTACACCAAGCTCACCTTGATGGGAAAATTATATTGAACGATAACCAGCAATATATTGGTTGCAGCAATCCTAACTGCGCACTTGCTATCATCCTATCGGTTCCGCTTATTGTTAACAGCGAGTTATTAGGAAGCATCAGCCTCTTTAAGACTAAAAATAAACGATTCCTAGAGCATGAAATTGAATTAGCTCAGGGGTTGGCAGACTTTGCCAGCTCACAGCTAAGTGCCCGAAAGATCAACCAGCAGACACGACTACTGGCCCAAGCTGAATATAACACACTGAAAGCACAGGTAAATCCTCACTTTCTCTTCAATACGCTTACCACAATCCGCATTCTCATTTTAAAAGACCCACAAAATGCCCGGCTGCTAATTAAGGACCTCTCTGAAATTCTCCGTCAAACACTCACTCAGAAGCAAGAATTTATTTCACTCCGTGATGAAATTAGCACCATCAAGTGTTATTTGCGCCTGGAGAAGGCCCGCTTTGGCGACCGCATCTTTGTCCACTGGGATGTACCTGAAAACATATTCGATATCCCTATCCCGGTATTTACCTTGCAGCCGCTTGTTGAAAATGCCATCAAACATGGCCTTTCACCCCGCAAGGATGGGGGCTGTATATTTATCCGAATATGGCTGCAGGACGATAGTTTACATCTATGTGTAGAAGATGATGGCGTGGGTCTACGCTCCTCCAAATCTCAGAACAATCTAACTAAGACAGGAACCGGTATAGGTTTAATTAACATTGCCCAGCGCCTCCAGATTATTTATGGTCATGCCGCTTCCCTTTCGCTGTCTGAACGTACAGGCGGAGGAACATGCGCGCAAGTCAAGCTTCCCCTTTGTTCCCATGACATGCCAGAAGCTAACGCTTATGGAGAAAGGTTATTTGTATGAAAAAGCATCGTGTTCTAATCATCGACGACGAACAGCTGATATGTGACGAAATTGCACTATTATTGAATGAATGTTGTCCAGAGGTCGAAGTAATAGGCAATTGTTTGGACGGAAAGTCGGCATTGCCCTTGATTATTAAAGAAAATCCTGACATCATCTTTCTAGATATCCATATGCCTGAGATCACTGGATTGCAGCTCGCGGAATTGATTGCCCCCCTTCCGAATCCCCCTTTTATCATATTTTGTACAGCTTATTCTGAATTTGCTCTGCAAGCTTTTACTGTCAACGCAGTAGACTATATCATGAAACCTTTTGATGAAAAGGATATTCGCCGTGTTATAAATAAAATTGACCGATTAACGACCAGTATCGAGAACCACAACAAAGTTATCGCCGAGACGCCGCTATCATATTCCCGAAAATTTGCTATGGTACGTAATGATAAACACCATATTCTAGACGTTTCTACTCTTCAGATGGTTTATGCCGAAAATCGGCAGGTCTTTATTCGCACATTAGATGGCAAGACGTGGAAGACCCACCTTACGCTACAGGAGTTTGCAAACAAGCTTCCTCCTAACCAATTTCTCCGCTGCCATCGAAATTTCATCGTTAACCTGGAATGTATAGAACAGTTTACTGCCTGGTTTAATCGTGGATATCTCTTGAAATTAAGCGGTGATCTTCCCGCCGAAGTACCGGTCAGCCGCAACTATGTACCAGCCCTGCGCCAGCATATCCAGTTTTAGTATTATAAAAAGCATAGAAACCGGATGCGTGTGATGAAGTGCATCCGGTTTCTATGCTTTTTTTCGTCAACTTGTGTTCTGATGTATTTAATGAGCTAAATCAATACGAAGTCCTATATTGCCAGCTTCATCAAAATACATTTCCTTTTGCTCCAGTACCTGAATGTCCGATTTATCTTTCAGCTCACGCATGACTGCTTCAGATACCCATAACTCAGTAATAAAGAGTGTATTAGGAATGATAGCTGCACGCAGCTCATCCTGTCCAGGGCTGCCAAGACTGAGTAAAGCCCCTTCCCACAATTCCTTTTCCGTGTCAAAGTACATAGGAATAGCAGAACGGATAACAAATGTACTTGTAATGGAATTCAGATAGGTCTTGTTACGGTCCACCTTGTCTACCAACCTTGTAGTGGTAAAGTCGGCCAGCCCCATACCGTGAGCATTTCCGTGTGATGCTTCCGAGATATCTAGTATGCCCACCCGCTTTATCGCTGGCTTGGTTGGCTCCGGATCACCTTCGATGCGAATGCGTCCAATAATATTTGTATCCACGCCAGTACCTGAATAGTTCTTGCCCATCTCACCAACAATCAAGAGGTCAAGCTTATCGACCGGCAATTGAGGCATCAGTGTTTTAGAATAGGCCAATAGTTTACTATCATGCGAAATAATATCCTTTGGCTCAGCACCTGAGATAACAGCCGTTTCTTCAAAGCCATTTTCAACAATGGCAAGCCCGCCTAAAAGCGGTAACTCTTCAATTAGCACAGTGCCAATCTCTCTTAGCAACCGTGCCAGTTCGGAACTCCCGAAGCTATGAAACTGCTTAGCGCCTTTAGGACCGCCCAATCCGACAACCAATTCCTTAACCAAACCGCTTTCCAAGTCTCCCTTAAATGAAGTATGGGTCTTGATGCGATTGACCACTAGAATGGAATCTACCTGCCAAGACGACTCCAGTGCGTAAACAGCTAAACCGGTTTCGGTCGTACCAATCCGGCGGCTTTCGCCGCAGGCTAAGATTGGCGTACCGGTTGTTTCCTCTGTAATGTTATAGCTTTTCAGCAGTTCAAGCTGCCCTTCAGCTGTACCGCCCCCATGACTGCCCATGCCAGCCAGCAAGTAGGGCTTTCCTTCTGCTTTCCTTATGTATTCAACTATCGTTTTTATAATCAGCAGCATGTTGCCAATCCCGCGGCTTCCCACTGTAATACCTACTTTGTCGCCCGGCTTGATTTTGCCTGCAATATTGATTTCGTCCAACTCAGCAATTATGGTTGCTTCAATCGCGTCCAACCGGGGGCGTGCGAAGTCTTGTTTAATCCGATAAAATGTCGCTCTACCTGACATGTGCATCCTCCTTTATGTCCTTAATGCTGCAAACAGTGAAGAGCAGTGGCCATTAATAAAATCCGACTACCTTCCACCATGTCAAAACGGTCACTACCCATAGTCCCCAGCTCACCAAACCGATAACGACGGATGACTTAACTTGATCGCCTACCGTATAATAATTAGCACCAAACATGATGATATTGCCCATCGTGTTAAAGGGGAGAAAGAAAGCGTATGCCATAACTATGGACATCGGCAGTACAAACTGTACTACATCAAAGTGCATTGCCTGCGCTAGTCCGATATATATAGGTACCATTACGCCCATCATTGCTGTTGTCGTTGACCAGATTACATGGGAGAAGATGGTGAAACCCAACATAATAATGACCATAGTCATCATACTCATACCATCAAGCCCCATAAAAGCTAAGGTATGTTTAATAACCCACTCAAAAGCCTTGGCTTTCATCAGCGCATCACTTAGTGTGATAACTCCACCAAAGTAAACGAATAGTTCCCAAGGAATTGCTTTCTCAGTTTCTTTCCACTCCAACACCCCAATCTTAGGTAAAAAGATCAGTGCTGAAACCAAGAAGGCGACCATTGTAGAGTTAAATTTGTGAATACTATCTGTTGACCAGAGTGCCAATGCAATCAGAAAGTATAGAATCGCCTTTTTCTCTGCTGTAGCCATCGGTCCCATTTTCGCAAGTTCCTGTCGAATATAACTGACGCCTCCTGGTATAGCCTTTACTTCAGGCGGAAACATCTTCAATACAATAATTCCGGTAGCAATAAGAACCAGAATACTAGTCGGCAGAGCAAGCGTAGCCCACCAACTCCAAGTAGTGAATACCGATACTCCTGCAACAGCCCCAATGAGAGCGATAGATACTGGATTGGGAATAGTAGCAGTTAAGAAAGCGCCGCCTGTAATATTATTGGCATAGGTTGCTGCAAGAGCCAGCGCCTTGCCGAAATTACTTTTGCCACGTTCAACCTGGTAGGCCTCGGCAATACCCTCCACGATTGGCAGCATAGCTGCCTGCCGTGCCGTGTTGGATGGCGTTACTGGCGAAATAGCCAGGTTGGCTATCATCAGAGCAAAGATAGCACCAGCCGGAGTCTGCCCAAAGAGACGCATCATATGTAAAGCCAAGCGTTTTGCTACCCCCGTCCGGGTCATTGCGATAGAAATTACAAAGCCGGTAACAAGAAGCCACAATGCCGGTGAGGCAAAACCATTAACTGCAAAATTTGGATCATGTACCAAAGCCCCATTTTTCATGGCCCCAGTAGCATTGCCTACCCAAAAGTACAGTGCGGTAACACCGATAAAACTACTAACAGCGAAGTTTACACCAATAGTAACCCAGAGGACGACCAATCCCCCAAATAATGATAATAACTTATGCTGTGTAATATTCATTCCATCCGGGGTTGGTAATATCCAAATTAAAACACCTACGATAATGCCAATAATCAAACCATATTTCTTTGCTGCCGAATCTTTCCCCATTGTTCGCTCTCCCCTTTCGTATCTATTTTCTATATTTTCAGTATAGAACAAAAATTTCGCCGAAATATATCTACAACGACCAAATAGCCAAAAGTGCTACTAAGATGCCTTATGAAAGTACGAATACCCAATAAATACGGCAACCGCAATATTTATACCAAACAAAAGACGTCTTACCTATATTTCAGCTATAGGTAAGACGTCTTTTTAGTCATATATTATGGACATTCGTATTATTAAGCACCCTGCTTATTCCTACTAAATATCTTTCTAAAATTTAAACTCCTGTTCTGAATATCGTCAAATATCGTATATACAACAGGTACGACAACGAGGGTCAAAATGGTTGATGTGATTAATCCGCCGATAATAGCATGGGCCATAGGTGCTCGAGCTTCAGCACCTGGTCCGATGCCCAACGCCAGCGGAATCATACCAAAAATCATCGCCGCTGTTGTCATGATAATAGGCCGCATCCGCTGAACAGCTGCTTCTACTAGTGCTTGACTGCGTTCAATACCTTGTGCGCGTCGCTGCTTAGCAAAGTCAATCAGCAAGATAGCATTTTTGGTTACCAGGCCCATCAGCATAATAATTCCGATAAAGGACATCATGCTAAGTTCACTGCCCATAACCAAGAGACCCATAATTGCGCCAATAATAGCTAACGGCAAGGCCAGCATAATGGCAAAGGGATCAAGATAGCTTTCGAACTGAGCTGCCAGTACGAAAAATATAAAAAGGACCGCCATAGCCAGTGCTAAAATCATGCTTGTAAAGGCATCATTCATCGACTTCGCTTGGCCAGTAGCTACGAATTTATATCCTTCCGGCATTTTTATCTCGGCAGCCTTTTTATTAAATGCTTTGTTAAAGTCGCCCAGCGTAATGCCGCTTAGGTTAGCTGTGATAGTAATTTGCTGCTGGTTGTCGTAGCGCTTGATTTGAGCTGGACTCGTAGCATATTGTGTGCTAGTTACCTGGGACAGCGGCACCATAACAGGCTGTCCGTTTGGACTGCGAGCTGTACTCGACAGGTAGACACTATTTACATCAGCTAGACTGCGACGACCTTCAGGGTCTAAAATCACCCTTACATCGTAGGAATCGTCATCGTCTTTATACTGTGTGACAACTTTACCGGTAAACATTGTTTGCAGAGTGTCAGCTATTGTAGCTGACGAAATTCCCAGATCAGCTGCCCGATCGCGGTTGACTACGATTTGGGCATCCGGATTACCTGCTTCATAACTTGACGATACTTCTACTGCTCCAGGCACGCTGGCAACAGCTTTTTCTACCTGTTCAGCAATCTCAGCAAGCGTCTCCAGTGACTGTCCTTGGATAACAAGCGATACCGGTTTGCCGCTTCCTAAACCAGATTGTTTAGAAATACTGATAGTAGCGCCAGGAATATCTTTAAACTTTTGGCGAAGATCTTTAATGATATCGTTATCACTGACTTTCCGCTCGCCCTTTGGCGTAATCTTAGTCAGTATATTGATAGTACTGGAGTTTGCTACGCTATACGTCATTTTGACCTCAGGGATATCGTGAAGAATTTTCGCCATATCATCTGCCATTTCCCCAACTGCTGCTACATTCATGCCAGGGTCAACAGTCGCTGTTACGGTAAATTCTCCGTTATCGGCATCAGGTACAAAGGTAGAACCCAGTAACGGTATGAGCGCCAAACTGCCAATAAACAGCGCGACGGCCACCAGCATTACCTTACGGCGATGACCCAGCGCCTGGCGCAAAAAGACGCCGTATTTAGCAGTTAACTCGTCAAACTTAGCATTATATTTCAGCCAAGTTTGGCCGAGTTTGCTATCTCCTTTTATTTCAGCATGGTCTAGATATTTTGAAGATAGCATCGGGGTCAGGGTAACGGCAACGAATAAGGACACTAGTACGCTAGCCGCTACTGTAATACCAAATTCTTTAAAAAACTGGCCAACAATACCGCTCATCATACCTACCGGTAAGAATACGGCAACCAGTGTAAAGGTAGTGGCCATAACGGCAAGACCAATTTCTGACGTGCCTTCCATAGCAGCAGTTTGCTTGTCCTTACCCATTTCCAAATGCCGCACAATATTCTCAATAACAACAATAGCATCGTCAATCAAAAGACCAACGGCAAGTGACAACGCTAGGAGCGACATAGTATTGAGGGTAAAATTCAGTGCCTTCATTACCAAGAAGGCCGTAACAATCGAAACAGGAATGGTAATACCGGCGATAATTGTACTGCGCCAATTGCCGAGAAATAGAAACACTACGGCAACAGCCAAAAGGCCGCCGATAACAAGGTTAAACTCAACATCTTCTACCGATTCCTTAATGGTTTTCGAATTGTCACGAACAACTACCAGGTCAACACCAGGAGGCAGTTCTTTTTTGATTGCTTCTATTTGTTTTTTAGCATTATTTACAACCTGTACGGTGTTACTGCCTGACTGCTTCATAATATCAAGGCCGAGCGCCGCCTTATCATTCAGCCTTGTAATTGTACCGACCTCTTCGGTAGTATCCTTGATATCGGCAATGTTTTTTACATAGAGCTGTGCTCCGCCTCGTTGGGCAAGAGGAATATTTAGAAATTGTTCGGGTGAAGTAATATTACTAACTGCTCGAAGGTCAGTTTTTCGCTGGCCGTCAGTAACCTTACCGCCGGGCGCGTCAACATTCTCGTTACGCAGGCTATTTAAGACCTCCGGTATTGTTATGCCATAGGCTGACATTTGATTATTGTCCAACTGAATTTGAATCTCACGAGCTAAGCCGCCTTTAACTTCAACAGATGCAACTCCGTTGACGCCTTTTAGCCGTTTAGTTATTAAGTCTTCGGCAAGAACTGTCAGTTCACGTTGACTTAAATCACCTGTCAAGGCAATCGACATTATCGGGGTGTCTGCCGGATCAAAACGCGCAATCATCGGTGCTTTAGCATCTTGCGGCAGTGATGCCTGCAAGGTACCTAACTTATCGCGTACATTCTGAGCAGCTGCATCAGCATTCGTCTCCATAGTAAACTGGATTACTGTTGTTGATGCACCTTCACTTGCCGTAGAGGTTATATGCTCAACGCCGGCAACCTCACCGACTGCTTCTTCTACCTTTTGCGTAATCTTAGACTCTACTTGCTCCGGCGATGCGCCTGGATATATAACAGTGACAGCAACAACTGGCATTTCAACACTGGGATATTGATCGACGCTTAGAGAAGCATAGCTAACCAAGCCCAATATTACCAGCGCCAAAATTATTACTGTCGCAAATATCGGGCGCTTAATACTAATCTCGGTAAGTTTCATATCATTCTCCCCTAATCTATGGCGTTATTTTCACTGAATCGCCATCTTTTAGCTTGCTCACACTTGTGGTGATAACTTGCTCGCCCGGATTTAGCCCGGATTTTACTACGATTGTATTGCCGGTTACCTCACCTATATCAACTTGGCGGCGAATTGCTTTACCGTTTTCGGCAATAAAGATATAGTACTGACCCTGTTTTTGAACAACAGCCGCTTGGGGAACGGTAAGTACTTGAACACTATCGCCTGTTACCAATTGAACATTGGCAAACATACCAGGTTTTAAATCTGCATTGGAGTTATCAAGCTTTATCTTGGTACGAAACATACGACTTGCCGCTCCTGCTTCGGGGTTCATGACCTCAACTACGCCCGGAAACACCTTATCAGGATAAGCATCAATAGTTACATTGGCTTTCTGTCCAACTTTAATTCGGCCTAGTTCTTTCTGTTCGACATTTACAACAGCATAAACTTGATTAATATCCTGCACTACCATTAAAGCGGCTCCAGGTGATACAACCTGACCAACAGTCGCTGTCTTATTGGCCACAACACCATCTACCGGTGAAGTAATTAAGCCATAGCTGTATTGCTGCTGAGCACTGCTTTGATTAGCTGTTGCGCTCGACAAATCGGCTTCTGCTGACCTTAGCTTAGCCTTAGCGTTATCAAACTGCTGCTCAGAAACAGCACCCTTATCCAAGAGCGTCTGGTAACGGTTATAATCATTGAGGGCAAGCTCATAGTTTGCTTGAGCCTTTCTCACACTGTCCCCTGCCTGACGGGCAGAGTTAGCTAGCTCAACGGCTTCCAGCTTAACCAGTGGATCACCGGCTTTGACCTGTTGGCCTTCTTGAACAAGTACTTGTTCAACCCTTCCCGAAATTTTGGCACTCACTGTTGCAGACGTTTGCCCCTCTAACGTTCCGTTAAAAGCAAGGCTTGGCACGGTATGCAAATATTGAGCGGCCGCGACTTTTACGCTGAGCGCGCTGTCAGCTTGGATAGCATTATCTTTACTGCCGGCAAATACACCGCTGCGAACAACCAGCGTTATCCCTACTAATAATACCAGCGGAATTATCCATTGCTTAGGTTTCAGTTTTTTCATTGGTGAGACCTCCCGTTTAATTACATGCCTTTTAGCAATTTTTACATACCTACCAGTCGGTATGTAAAAGGTAAAATTTTTAGCGCTGTGTTAACTGCGCTAATTCTTTATTAAACCCCATATATTTTCCATCATGCGTATGCGCATCTCTGGTGACAGAAAATGACCTCCCAAAGATTTTTGGCCATTTACTGTTGCTAAGACGTTAGCCGCTAAAGCATGGCTGTCAATACCACTCTTCAGCTCGCCTTTTTCAATACTTATCGCAATCTTTTGGGCAAAAGCCTCACAAATCGAAACATTAATGCGCTGAACACGTTCTTGAATATCGGAGAACCTTCGCATTATCTCAATAGCGAAATGTACGTGATCGACACTGCACTCTCCTTGTAAGCCAAACAGTTCGCGAGCATATCGCTCAAAATCATTCTCAACCATCAATCGATGTAAAACTTCCTTAAGGGTGTATCGGTCACTTAACAAATGGCTATATTTTTCTTCAACACTATCAAGTAAGAAGTGAAACGCCGTACATAGCAAGTCATCCTTGCTAGAGAAATAATGATATATTCCTCCCTTGGTAATGCCAACTTCATTCGCAACATCGATAAGCGAAACCGACTTATAGCCGCGCGTTAAAAATAACCGCAGCGCCGCAATGATAATACTTTCCTTGGTCATCGTATCATCCACTTTCCGCAATAAAATCATCCATACCTACCAGTCGGTATGTTGTAATTATGCCTTGAAAATTAGTTTGTGTCAATATAAAAATCAGCTAAGAAATGATTGCTGTTATAAAACCAAGTACGTTATTCGCGCATCAGGGCAAGCTTTATGCCAAATGTAATAAGCAGCAGCCCTGTAAGCCTTTGAAAATTAACCTGGAATGCCGCATTTTCAAAGTACCGACGAACCCGATGCAGCGTAAAAGCCAGAAGTAGGAACCAAGCTGTAACAATAAGCACTGCCGTAAGCCCCAGCCCAGCCAACTGCGGGATCGAATCAGCCGCCGGATTAATAAACTGCGGCAAAAGCGTCAAATAAAACACCGAAGCCTTGGGATTTAGTGCGTTGGTTAACGCCCCTTGGCGAAAACAGCTAAAAAAATTGCTCTTACTAGCCGCCTCATCTGCTTCAATAAGCATAGCCTGAGCCGACTTAGCCGACCTCAGCGCCTCGACTCCTATATAAAACAGATATATAGCCCCGGCATATTTTATAAGTTCAAAAGCATAAGCCGACTGAGTAATAATAACCGATAAGCCCAATGCGGCGGCAGTCGTATGGATCAAGAGCCCTGCCCCAACACCAAACGCTGTTGCCTGTCCCCCTGCCCGGCCTAAAGCCAGCGTATTCTTGGTCACAACCGCAAAATCAGCTCCCGGCAGCACCGCCGCCGCCAAGGCTGTCAAAACAAATAAGTAGTAATCCATATGGGCCCTCCTAATCGCTTGCATTTACTTGCTAGTATCTAGCCACACTGACTTACAGCTTGAATTTTATGTGGACTTTATTTTTGCAAAGTAAAACATCGCATAGATATTGAGGCGTTTTGAAAGCCTTCATAAGAAAAATCAACCTGCTCATCCTCTGCTTGTAAGCCTAACGTGTATAACATAGGTATATAATGTTCACTAGTTGGTATGGACAACAACGCCGCTCTTCCTAGCTTTTCATATTCAATCAAGGATCTATGATTTTTCTCCAGTATACATTCTTTAGCTATTTTATCAAACTCAACTGCCCAATCGTAGGGTGTGGCATCAATATTCCAATCGACAGCCCGCAAGTTATGTACGATATTGCCACTGCCTATAATAAGCACCCCCTGATCACGCAAGGGAGCGATTTTTTTAGCCAATTCAAAATGTTCCTTTGGCGTCTTATTGTAATCAAGGCTCATTTCCATGGTAGGTATGTTAGCATTAGGGTACATATGCTTCAGAACCGCCCAGGCAGCATGATCCAATCCACGATCGCTATCATATTGTATTGAAGCGTTTTTAAACACAGCATCTAACTCCGCTATCTGTACTCCAGCCCCTGGGCAAGGATAAGTTACATTATATAATTCTTGGGGAAAGCCATAAAAATCATAAATAGTTTTTGGGTTTTCTGCCGAGGTAATATAAGTCCCTTGCGTCAACCAGTGAGCAGATACAACAAGTATGGCCTTTGGTGTTGGGATATCCTGTCCCAGCTTCATCAAATGCTCTGTATATGCATTGTTAAGTATAATATTCATAGGTGAGCCATGTCCTAGAAATAAAGCAGAAGTCCTTGCCACACTAAACGACCTCCTTAGCTAATATTAGAAATATTTCACTCCATTTCATTGTACCATCAAAACGCACCATCGTGTCTGCTAAAAAAAATTGCAAAAGACTTAACAAAAAAAGCCTTCCAAGGCCAAACCCTGGAAGGATCAATTTTTCTGGAAGATAATCTTATCACAATATCCACAAAATTATATCTGATAGTCATATACTGGCTTTGTGCATCTTAAGGCTTTTCCTGCCTTATCATTCACAACCTCACCTTTGTCCAGTGCCAGTTTTCCGTTGATGAAAACATAATCAATTCCCTCTGGAGAAGCATCAGGCAGGCCAAACTCAGCCTTATCGTTAATACCATGGATATCAAATACCACTAAATCAGCATCCATGCCTTCACGCAACCGCCCTTTTGAATGAAATCCAAGCGTTTCTGCTGGCAGTAAGGTGGCCTTGCGAACAGCTTCCATTATATTTAGCTCACATCGTTCGACAACCATCTTTTTGAAATACCGCGGAAAAGTACCGGCAATTTGGGGATGGCCTTCACCTGGGGCATACGCGCCAATATCTGTAGACGGCATGGCATACGGATGGTTAAGCGCCATATAAATTTCTTCTTCAATACCAGTCAATACCACCACAGCAGTCTGCGGAGCATTATTTCGGAGCTCGCGATACAGGTCCTTGTTTAACCGCTGTCCGTTATACTTCCCCGTAATAACCAAGATGTCTTCTAAATTCCAGCCGTTTTCCCTCATATAGCCTTCATCAAAAAGAACAGCACCAATATGTGTCGCCCACTCAGTATACATGCCACTGTCAAACCGTATATCCATACCTTCCATCCTAGCTCTGTCGATAACCGCCAACGCTTCATCCATAATCCCTGTCCCATACTGATATACAAGATGTGAGATCTGCACACGCGCTCCCGTTCTGCGGGCAACCGTAAGCGCTTCAATAAGAGAGTACATATCAATGCCGGTAATCATACGCGTATCTACAGCTACAATTCTTCCATAACGAGCCGCCACTTTACTCAACCGGAAGACTTCATCATCCGAGCTGCCCGGCGCATACGCTAGGCCAAGTGACAAACCGCAGGCCCCTTCCTCAAAGGCCTTTTCAACCATATATTCCATACGAGCTAATTGCTCCGGCGTAGCGGGCTTCAGCGGATCTTTCGCCCCCACCTCTTCTCTTAGGCTCATAGAATGTCCAATAAGCTCTGCCTGATTTACAATAAATCCACGCTGTTCCTGCTGCTCAAAGAATGAGTTTATATCCAAAGGACTTAGTCCACAATTTCCGCCCACAGTGGTAGTAATTCCTTGGCGTAGTGAAAGCTCACCACAATAATTATCTAGATCAATATGTCCATGAACATCTATAAAACCAGGTGAAACTATTCTGCCGGACACATCAAATTCCTGTGCTCCATGCAGTTCTTCTTTCGTAATTACTGCTATTTTCCCATCCGCTATACCTATATTGCCGTAAGAACGGGTAAGTTTCTCAGGATCGATCAAAATGCCGTTGCGAAGTACTATTTCAAACATTAAAGTCACCTGCATCTTTCTCCAAGAATTAGCTAGTCCGAAGCTTAAATTGACTCTGCAATACTACAATTTATTTCACGCATCCCAATCCGTGGGCCAATAGTTTCAGAAATAGCCTGTAATTTAAAAATGGACTCAGCAAATAGGCTGAATCCATTGAATTTTAGCAAGTCATACCCTATCTAATCTTTTAGGCCACAATGATACTCTTTCTAAATTGTATCTATATTATATTTGTTCAGGTAGTAATGTCAACGTATAAACTAAATCATAAAATCCAACTGATTACTTTATACCATATAATTGACCTCTATCTCTACTTTTAGACTAAAAAAACTGCCGATTAAATCGGCAGCGAAAGAAATATGGTCTCATGTTTCCTGTATCAATTATACCTTCGAACTTAGCCATAAGGACTTAACTAGCAATTGCGCAATAAATCAGGCGAAAGATCCAAAGTTTCATCTGTTGATAGTAGTTCTAACGGATCCAAAATAATAATCATTCGATCTTCTACTTTACCTATGCCCTTAAGATATTTCATATTATGACTAGCCGATAAATTAGGAGCCGGTTCCAACTCAGCATCATCAAATCTGACAATATCTGTTACTTCATCAACAATACAGCCTACAACCCGAGAGCCTATATTTAACATAATAAACTTACTCTCGTCCTCTATTGCAGCCTCTTTCAAGCCAAACTTAGTTCGCAAATTATAAATATAATTTACCTGACCTCGGAGATTTATCATACCCTCAATCACTTCTGGAACTCCTGGTATCTTTTGAACCTTAAACTTTTTGGATCGTAAAATTCCGTTTACAGCTAAAGCATCAATTCCATACTCACTTCCGTTTATCTCAAAAACAACAAGCTGGATATTTGCCACAGGAATACTCCCTCCTTTGATCGCGAGTTACATATCATTTGCCAACATACTCAACTGTTCTGTCATAGTAGTTATTTCTTCTAAACTAGCAGTTACTTCTTGAATAGCGGCTGCTTGTTGCTCGACAGTCAAGGCAGTCTCATTCCCCATTGTAACAGTTCGATCAACTGAGCTTCTTATAACATTTGTAAACTCCTTAATTTTGCCAACAGTAGCTTTAGAGTCTGTAGATAGCTTTCTGATCTCTTGAGCTACAACGCCGAATCCTAGGCCAGCTTCTCCTGCCCGAGCCGCTTCGATAGCCGCATTTAAACCTAATAAGCGAGTTTCGTCTGCAATTTCCTTAATTAGGTCCATAACATCATTAATATTACCAGTAACCGAATTAACGTTACTAATCTCGTCGTTTAAACTCGACTGATTATTACTAACCGTTCCCGCTGAAGCAGCTAACTGCTCCATCGTAGCCGAAATTTGGTGTAAACTGTCATCAAGTACTTCAGCTACAACCTTAAGTTTTCTCTGCCGGTAAGCACTCTTCGACATGTTATTAGCAACAATAAAAAGTACGTTTGCTGCGGATTCAATACTTTCTTTGGATAAAATACGTATCTCTTTCGCAGTTTCTACGTATCCGTCGCCATCAACACCAATTTCCTTAGCAATTCGCCGATACTTTTCTTCATTCGGACTAGCTGTAAGGACTTGCCCACCTAATATAGTCCCAATAAGTTTGCCTTCAATCATTATTGGGGCCGCAAAGTCAATTAGCCCAGCATGGCATTCGTATACCACAGGTTTACCTGTTCGGGCCGCCTCTTCTCCACCCTTACGATGTGATTCGGCACAGCGTTTATCTCCGCACTCTGTTGAATGAGTATAGTCCATGCAAAACCTAGTGTACGAGCTTGGATTAGTAACAGGCCGTCCTTCTGGATCTACAGTCACACTAGCTAAACCTACACCTTTAGCAAAATCGTCCTGGAATCTTTGTAAAAATTCTAAATCAATAACATCGGTTAATTTTATATTATCTAAACTAAGACCATTAGTCGTTGTTATCTGGCGTTCGTGTTGTTTCATTATTACTCCCCCTATACGTAAGTTATCAAAGGACGTCCTTGTCTTTAGACTACATTATGCTGATATCAGGGCGATAACTTAATACTATTCTGACTACTACCTCCTTGTAAATTCGACATTATTTCCCTTCATATCCATATATTCGACATATTTTTCATTTTGCCTTTACTATGCATTGTTAAATTCACAATATTATGGCATTTAATTTGTTTATAATGTACTTTAATCTATAATGATTAAAAAACCCGAGACAACGTAAGTCTCGGGCTAAGCCGCAAAAACACTTTTCTTCTAAACAAGTCATTATTTATTTTGTAGGAAAGTGTATTAGAAATGTTGTTCCAGTACTTCCAGTTTTCACATTGATTTTGGCCTTGTGACGCTGTGCTATTCTATAACAAACAGAAAGTCCTAATCCAGTACCATTTGCTTTTGTAGTTACGAATGGAGTACCAATTTTATCTAAAATATCACTTGGAATTCCGTTTCCGGTATCAGAAATCTCTAAGACTACCTCTTCAGAAATAACATATGTCTTGATTTTAACTAGGCCATTCATTTCCATAGCTTCCAGGGCATTTCGAACCAGATTCAGAATAAGCTGGCGTATTTCTTTTTCATCGAGCAAATTATCCAATACGGGGTTTGATTCGACTTGTACTGAATGTCCCAATCTAAAAGCATCCGCCTGAATTAGAGGAAATAATACATTTATTATGTTATTTAAATTTCCTATTTTCATTTGTGTCGTCTTGTTTTTTGCTAGACTCAAAAACTCCGTTATTATTGAGTTGGCTCTATCTAGTTCTTCTATCATCGTTTCCAGTCTTTCTTTATGCAGAGCAAATTCATTTTTAGATAAAAACATTTGCAGGTATCCACGCACCGTTGTCATAGGATTACGAACTTCATGCCCAATGCTTGCAGCTATTTCGCCAACTAAATTTAGAGAATCAAAACGAGATAACTCTTTATCTAATTGCTTCTTTTCCGAAATATCAGTTATAACAGCCAACATACAATCAATTCCAGAAATTTCGAATCTTTCAGCTGATAATAGTCCAGTGCGCAGCGCATTAGCAAAGCGAAATACCAACTCATAATTAGTTATACATTTTTCCTTCTCGACTAATTTCTTCACTTCAGCATATTGATTGATATCGGCCAATAGGTTGAACTCGCTAATTGAACGACCTATTATTTCTTTTCTTTCTAATCCGCTAGCCTTTAAAAAAGCATCGTTTACATCTAGATAGGTAGGTTTACCATCCAGAGATATCAATATCATTATATTAGGATTTAGATTAAAGGCTTTTAAAAAACGTTCCTTAGCTTGTTTGGCTTGCTCATTTGCCTGCTTAATTTCATGAATGTCCCGAAAAAAAACTAAAAGACCACCGTCTTCTGATGGATATACGTTAAACCCAATCCATCTATTACTAACTAAACTAATGAATTCGAAATACATAGATTTTCTAGCATAACTGATCTTTTCAAATATTTCTACGATTTGGGGAGCCTTACTCTGGGGAAACGCATCCCAAATTTTTTGGCCAACCGGATTACATCCGAAATGTTTTAAAGCCCCGTTGTTACAGTAGGTAAACACCATATCTTTGTTAAGAACATAAAATGAATCACTAACACTGTTCAAAAACACTTCAAGGTGTTCCTTCTGAGTATAGTGTAGTCTTCGAAATATATATGACATTAATACAACAGTAAATATCCAAAGTAGGAATATATTGATTATCCTTTTAATAGTGCCCTTCAAAATCATTTTGTTAATATTCTCTATTGTAATATTTGCAAACGCATGCCCAATCATTTCTCCGTTTCTAATCAGAGGTAATTGAACTGTAAAAACAGGGATTCCACCCCATAGAATAGGGTTTTCAATACGAAGCGACCTGTACTTTCTCGTCTGATAAATAACCAAAATATCAGTAGAGCTTGCTTTTTTTAAAAAAGAATGATCGAATTGAGGCCCAAGCGCTACATGGCGTTCTAGGGCTTTTGAATAGTAACCTAAACCTATATAAGGATTTTTTTCTGCAATTTCATTAATTATAGGTTGAAGTAACTTATTTAAAATCTCAGTTTTACCATCTGCATCCAGACTCTCTGCATTATATTCCTGGATTATATGGTCGTATGAAATAAGATGGTCATTAAGTTGATTTGTTATTTTTAAAAGTTCTTTTTCCTTTTTCAGATATTGTAATTCTTGCTCGTCTTTAAATTGCAAGTATGCTGCTAATAGAGTAATTAGTGTAATAACTAATAAAATAACCAAAAAGAATCTTCTTAGACGGGTTTGGCGCAAAATTCGTCACCTGCTTCTTATAAGTATAAAAAAAGCAATTTTATGACTTTTAGTGTCACTACTCCTCCAATTATATACTATATATACATTATCTTCCATAAATAACAAGCAAAAACTACATTAAAAAGACTACCTTCATGATGAAGGTAGCCTTTAATCCTAATTATATTTAAAACTTTGAATTCATTCGCTGATATTCTATTTAAATTTAATAGTTGTATCAGTGAATTGGTTGGGTGTGGCAAAGCTTTTAATTCTATTTGTATGGTCTGGTCCTCAAGCTTTCCTTTAAGAATAACCCTCGGTACCAGACCGCTATAAGCTTAAAATCAAGACTTTACGCAGTGTCTATTGTCATTAGTAATACAGCTGGATATTTCCTTCAAGAAACGAACTAGTCATTCTTGCCTTTAAGGCGTTAGCTCCGAAAGCAGGTTGATAAAACTCTTCAATGCTGCCGTCTTTATACTTTATTTGCACAGTAACTTTATCTTGGGATTCATCTACGATGGCAGTAATATCTGGTATCGGTAAAGTAGAGTCTTTATCTAAAGAACGTCTTTTATGAAAAGGTTTACCTACGAAAACTGTATCACCATTATACAATACTTTTATATAATGCATCATAATTGCTGTGCCGTAATTATCACCTTTGCTTTTAGAGTCAATCCAAATATCAAATACTTTTCCGGCTCTTGTTTCAATGGATACGTGACCTATCTGCGAAAAACTTGGCTCGTTACAAATTAAGTTTGTTAGGTCGATTCGGCGAACATAGGCGTTGTTTCCACCCTCGTAAGAACCATAACCTTCAACTTTATTGAATTTAAAGTAAGTGCCTGCTTCTCGGGAAATTGCACCTGTGTTCGCATTATTGCCAGTTGAAGAAGGTTGGTTACCTGTAGGCGGCTTAATAATCGTGGCTGAATCTCCATTTGCTATCTCCATGACTCGTTTGATAACCTCGTCGTTTGGGTTGACTTTAGTCCAAGGAGTTGTTTGTAAGCTGTAATCATACTGTTCCAACAAATTACGATTTATGTCGTAATATGCGTGACGAATACCCCTCCACTCAGATGTGCGCGGCATATATCCGATGGTTTCTAATTCAAAGGCACGGTTATGATAGTACGGAGCAGAAAGGTCAGTCCGCTCTACAAATAGTATGAAGTCCCCCTCTGGCGCTTTAGCTACGTTATTAGTATCTAGATAAATATTAGGTGCATCCGGGTATACTTGTACCCAATTCTGAGGGGCGGCTAAAGCTGGTATAGAAAAAGCTAACATGAATAGAATGAATAGTCCTGTTTTTAGAAATCGTGTCATTTCAAGAATTCTCCTTTTGACATTAAAATTGATTATAAATTTCTAATTATCGACAAATAAACCTGTAGTTATCATTAAAACGAATGATGGCAATATTCGCCACAGATTATTAATAAACCTGCAAAGATTCCATTAATACCCACAAAGAAGAAAGAGACTATTGATTTGATTGACTTCCTTTCTCCCTTATTTTTAGACATAAAAGAACAGAGCCTTCTTATGGGAAGCTCTGTTTTAGGCTGCTCTAACGGAATGATATGGCTAATAAATTCTTCATCGCCTTAAAAATATCCGCAGGTTAATAATCCTTGCTTCATCGCCACCATTTGCTTGTAGCTCTTTTAGATCATCCTCTAAACCTGTCGAGCGATGTCAGTTACATTTGATATTTTTTAGTTTGCCAAGCAGAACAGCTCCCAGAATAGACAGAGTGACGGTTGCACACTACCGTCACCTCGGTTCCTAGATTTAAAATTAATCGTCATTGGTTAATACTCAGCCACTACTGGTTTCTTAATCGCCACAGTCCATCTCATCATCGTCTAATCCGTAATCTTCAAGGCTCCTCATTTCCTCGTATTTCATAATTGACATATCATATAACTCATCATCACGCTCCAGATACTCTTCCCAATATTCACAATCGCGAATATAATCCAACTCCCGCTGACTCAGATCGTCTGTAGGGGTTTTATCCTTCAATATCTCATCGAGTCCATAATCTTCAATTCTTCTAATTTCCTCATATTCCTCAATGGACATATTACGCAATTTTCCCTCACGATCTAGCCATTCTTCCCCATATTCGAAATTGTTAAGATAATCCTCTTCTTCTTCCGTCAAGTCATCTTCGCTGGTTTTATCCTCCAGTATTTTATGATCATTTGATTCATTATTACCGTTGGTTTTATCCTCCATTTTACGATTATTTGATTCATTGCCACTCTTACCTTTTTTGTAGATAAAATAAGCACCACCTAGTGCGACGGCGAATAAGGCAATACCAAAGGCTTTTAGTCTTTTACGAGCACGCAGTCGTTCAGCCATTATAACGATCATTAGCAGATCATTTATGGTAAGATGTTTGTTTAGTATATAGCGAATAGTATCCTGCAGCTTTTCTTCGGTAACATTTTCAAAATCGACCGCAAGCCTATCATTGATGGTCGGGGCAATGTTAGATATCTCATCAGGAGAATGATCGTTAATATTAAACTTCACTGCGATCTCATTGCTATACCTATCATACAGTCTGCAGATATCAAAGATCTGGCTTTTATTTGGTAACGAATTAGTTAGAAAAAAACTTTTAAAGACGTAAAGACCATCTTTTTCCTGCTTATGCAATCGGGTGCCGATTAGTATTGCAACGATACGAGAATTTAACTTAAAGCGGATACGATAGGCATCCTCCGCAGCAATCTCGTCGAAGCCATCGAGGTAAGACGCTAATCTGGTAATGCAATCGCTGAGGGATTCGATAGATTTCGAGACACGTCCGATTATTGGGCTATTCTTCTCTTCAATTGGCAGCAGTATATCAATATCTTCCATTAGTACCTTTCTGCTACCGGGTTCTCTCCGACCTAGATTCATCTTGGGGGCCAACGCTAAAGCCAATGCCTTGATATTGTCCATATCAATATCCTCCTATGTATATGCTGCCACGAATTGTCTCGGTTCCATTTATATTATTTACTAGCTTATTTCTGGAATTATCTTAAAAATACCTGCTGGACAATAACGCCTAGCGACAAGCTTGCTTGTCCTCATTCCCGTGTGTTAACTCGGATATAGCCAATATGTTGAGCCATTTTTACATCGCTCCTTTCAAATTCGCTCGCCGTTGGCATAATATTTTATCAAGGCTTTTTTTTGGATTCCCCGTCGTTAAAGATGTTAAGGAATGTTTAACTATTGATAGCTTGACAGGGCTATTGTGGTCGAACTGATTGACCGCATAGAGGTCTCGGAAACCCACGGCATGAACGGAGAGAAACTTCTGGACATAAATATTTCCTATAAGTTTAGTCTGAAAAATCCGAACCGTGAACCGCAAAAAATAAATAGAGCCGTCTGAAGTCATCCTGCAAAGATAAACCTTCAAACAAGCTCTATAGGTAATACGTTATCAATATTCAAAAAAGATATTAGTGAAATGGCGGAGAGGGTGGGATTCGAACCCACGGTCCCTTTGACAGGACACTTGATTTCGAGTCAAGCACCTTCGACCACTCGGACACCTCTCCATGTTATTAAGTTCGCTTACGGCGCTCCCGAAAAAACTCTTTCATAATTCCGGAACACTCGTCCGCTCTGATGCCTGACGTTACCTCAAGACTGTGATTAAGAGCATCATTTTGAACAATGTTGAACACTGATTCAACTGCTCCAGCCTTGTAGTCGCTGCTGCCGTATACCAGCCTGTCAATCCGGCTCATAACCAGAGCGCCAGCGCACATCGGACACGGTTCTATAGTAACATAAAGTGTAGCTCCCGTCAAACGCCAGCGGTCAAGTTTCTGACACGCATCGCGAATGACCAGCACCTCAGCATGGGCGGTTGCATCGTTCCATGTCTCACGCATATTGTGAGCCGCAGAAACAACTTCATCTCCCAAAACCAGCACCGCGCCAATCGGTACTTCGCCTAAATCATAAGCTTTTCTGGCTTCAGCCAAGGCTAGCCCCATATAGTAATTGTCATCCATATATGTCACCACACAAACAATCAGTAACAAACATTATAACGCAGAATAACACCATGCACAAGACCACCCATTAATGTAAATAATGTCAGGCATGAAATCATTGCACAATGATAAATTTCCTCAAGCATTTACAATTAGATAGGTTAGGACTAAAATAGTATTAAGCTGGAAAACATGTATAGACAGTGTCCTGACTAGTAGGGTTCTCCTTACTAGAAGGGAGGTTTGAGACACCTGCGGAAAAGAGATGTTCTCTGCTCTTAGGGGTATAGCAAAAAATTCAGTCATCAAGCCTTCCCATGGGAAGGCTTTGCTTTTTTTGCGCAGGTACTCCGAAAATAGAAAGGAGTATGAAAGATGGAAAAAACTTATGAGGCAAACTTTATTGACGAAAATCTAATTAATCAGATGCTAGAGGAAACGGCTTCTATGCCCAAAGACGAACTGGAGGCCATCATTGAGAAGGCTCGGGCGGCAAAAGGTCTTACCCCGCGTGAGACAGCAGCTTTAATCCAATTGGAAGATGAAGAACTGCTGGAAAAGATGTTTACCGCTGCCTTAGAAATCAAACAAAAAATTTACGGGAATCGCCTCGTGCTGTTTGCTCCGCTCTATTTGAGCAATTATTGCATAAACAACTGCGTATACTGCGGCTACCGCTGTTCCAATAAAGAAACCCGCAAGAAATTGACCATGGAAGAAATCGCTGAAGAGGTAAAGGCTCTTGAAGAGCTAGGCCATAAACGCTTGATGCTGGATATGGGCGAAGATCCGGTGAGGACTCCGATTGAATATGTAACAGAAGCAATGAAAACAATCTATGCCACTACAAAAGACAATGGAGCAATTAGGAGGGTCAATGTCCAAATTGCCGCAACTACAGTAGAAGAATATAAAAAGTTGAAAGAAGCCGGAATAGGTACATATATTCTGTTCCAAGAAACTTTCCACCGTGAGACATATGCCAAAATGCATCCATCCGGCCCTAAGCGAGATTATGACTTCCATACTACCGCCATGGATCGCGCAATGGAAGGCGGCATCGACGATGTAGGTATGGGCGCTCTTTTCGGACTCTATGATTACAGATTTGAAGTAACAGCCCTCATGCTGGGTGTCCAGCACTTAGAAGAAAAATTTGGCGTTGGTCCCCATACGCTATCTGTCCCACGCATGAGAGCCGCCGAAGGCGTTAACTTAACGACCTTCCCTTACCTAGTCGATGACCGTCAATTTAAAAAGATTGTAGCGACACTGCGCTTGGCCGTTCCTTATACCGGAATGATTTTGTCCACTCGCGAACATCCTAACTACCGCGATGAGGTTATTGACCTGGGAATATCACAAATGAGCGCCGGTTCCTGCGTCGGCGTCGGCGGCTATAAGAAACAGCTCGATAAGCTAAAAGGTATTCAAGATGGTGTCATTGATGACACACCACAATTTGAAGTGGCAGACCACCGCAGCCCTGATGAAATTCTCCGCCACATCTGCGAGGCAGGCTATATCCCCAGCTATTGTACTGCCTGTTATCGTAAAGGCAGAACAGGGGACCGCTTTATGGCTTTAGCTAAAACGGGTGAAATTCAAAATGTCTGCCAGCCTAACGCTCTTCTGACATTTAAGGAATATCTTATGGATTATGCCAGTCCTGAAACGAGAGCAATTGGCGAAAAGGCCATACAAAAACATCTTGAAATGATAAAAAATCCTGATATTAAGCAAATGACCATTAAAGAGTTGCAGAAAATCGAAGAAGGCACCCGCGATTTATACTTTTAACGTTGAATGCAACAAGCCCATGTCCAGTAGACTGGACATGGGCTTGCTTTTATTTTACTGCGTTTTGCTTTCTCATATAAGTATCTGCCTTCTCACTTAAGAAAGTCGACCCTAAAATAAGTACGCCGCCAAGTACCTGAACTGCTGTCATAGACTCTCCTAAAAATATAGAAGCAATGATTATTGCTGAAATAGGGTCAATATAGCTCAAGACAGCAATCGAATGGGCGGTTAAATTCTTTACTGAGCTAAAATACAACCAAAAGGCAATCCCTGTATGTACAATGCCCACGACAAAAATTAGTATCCAGTCCTTATGCTCCACACTGAATATGCTTAAATTGCCACTAAACAAAATACTGAGCAGCAGTACTAAAGCTGCCATCATGAGCTGGATAAAAGTGGTTTCAAAGCCTGACAAGGCTTTAATAAACTTATTCATTAGTGTCACACTGGCATAAGCTACTGCTCCTAATAGGCCAAACATTATTCCTCTAGGGTGATCGTAAGATCCGCCAGCACTGTCGCCGCCGACGTTGAGTATCAGAAACAACCCCATCATTGCCATAACAACGCAGCTGATTTTTGTTCCTGTAAGCTTTTCTTTTAAAACAATAGGAGATAACAGCATAATAAAAACGGGCGCAAAATAGTAGCTTAACGTGGCATAAGGAATGGTCGTATATTTGAATGCCTGGAATAAAAAGAACCAGTTCAAACCAATTGCCGCACCTGATATAGCCAGAAGAACCAAGTTAGACTTTATCGTAGCAAAGGACACCTTCTGCCGTCGCAATAATGTTACAGCTCCCAAAAATATGCTTGCAATTACAGCCCTTGCAAAGGCCAGTTCCATAGACGACATATCAATATTTTTTACAAAAAGGCCAATGCTGCCAAAAATAAGCATTGAGCTAATATAAGCCATTTTCACATTCATATTAGGCCTCCAAAGCCAAGGAATACTAGATGGTTCAACATTATATCAGCTTTTGTAAACCATCACTAGATTGCGACTGTATTTTACCTCGTATTTACTGCATGTCCATTAAATTCTAATAAAATTCTAAAATTTGGTGTCTATAATTACATTGTAGTTTCACAAGCAAAGAATACGAGAAAACTACGGAGGATGCAGCTGCCATTCTTCACTCGCTACGTCCTTCGTTTAAATATAAAGTCAAAGCCATTATAAAGGAGGCAAATAAATGAAAAAACTGCTTCTTCTGGTTCTTGCACTTTCGGTATTGGCAACATCCGGCACAGTAAGCGCTCATGACCGCAACCATAAGGAAAAAAATCATCCGCGTCAAGAATCTAGATGGCAAGATGATCGTCACGAGCATGAAAGAGATATGCCGTTTAGGTGGCACGAAAGATTTGAACGTCTTGCACAGAATCATCACCGGGCAGAACGTATTCATGACTACGAATTCGGACACAGATTTCCTGGACTAAGAGCCTATCGTTGGCACGATGACCACGACAGGGGATTCTGGCATAATGGGCATATAATTAAAGATGCCGTATTGTTTTATAACGACTCAGATGAATTAGTAAGCTACGGATACATGAGGGATGGAGTTTTTATTGTCATTAACGATGACGATTCCACTCACGAACACCATGATTCCTTCTTTTTATCATGGTGGAACCACTAGAAAGAGATGGCCGCCATCACTCAAGCTTAATTGAGAATGGCGGCTGTCTTTTTGGGGTATTATCTATTATAATCATCCAAATTGCATTTTAGAACTGTACTATGTAAAAAAAGATAGCATCTTGGGCTGCTATCGTAGTAAAATATTATTTAAAGCTGAAATTCCACTATATTATTGCTGGATAATCAGATAAATTTAGGAAACACTTTACATACGGAGGGTGATTATATGGGGAAAGTTTCACCAAAAAGCAGTTATAAGAACATGCAAAAAGCTACGAAGAGCACACGATTCTTTGTCGATAAACAAGCTACCCAAGTAGCGCGTGCGGCTCAAAAACCGAAGCAGAAATAACAAAAACGGTGGAGAAATCCACCGTTTTTTTATTTTTGCCTTCCATATATCTATCCTTTTAACAACTTCTCAATATCATCACGCATTTCCATGGGTGTTGTCGTTGGTTCATACCGCCCTGCTACATTTCCTTCACGATCAATGAGAAATTTAGTAAAGTTCCACTTGATGTCATTTCCTTCAAGTAATTCTGGGAAATTCGCTTTAAGAACGCCTTGTAATTTTTCACCGATAGGATGATTTAAATTAAAGCCCTTGAATGGTGCTTTTTCAGTTAAGTACTTGAACAAGGGATGAGCTTTTTTACCACGTACGTCCATTTTTTCGAAAAGTGAAAAGTTAACTCCGTAATTAATCCGGCAGAAATTCTGAACTTCTTCATTAGTCCCAGGCTCTTGCGCTGCAAATTGGTTGCTTGGAAAGCCCAATATCTCCAATCCTTGATCTCCATAGATTTTATAAAGTTCTTGCAGTTCTTCGTACTGTGGCGTAAATCCGCATTTACTAGCCGTGTTGACGATAATTAGAACCTTCCCTTTAAAATCTGCCAAGGACACTTCTTTACCGCTGATGGATTTAACTTTGAAATCATAAATACTCACTTCTTTTCTCCCCTTCGCATGCCGTCTGGCCCAATTCGCTTTTAGTATGAATTCAAAACCACCTAGGTATACAACTTAAGTGTATATTCCTTTTACACTACCCCATTTCCTGCTTGAAAGCCTTTGCAAATGTTCGCATTGTTAGAGGGAGCTTGCGGGTCATTAGTTCTTTACGGTCCTTTCATCATCGAAAAAAATGGATTATCGCTCCACTAACAAATGGAACAAGCCATATAATCCAAACTATTAAACTATAGCGATGAAACCGCTTTAGCCAATCGTCGTTTCTATTCATTACAACAAATGTTGCCCAGCCTGCATGCATCATCATCAAAGCAAGGGCAATCGCCCCTGCTATACTGTGAAAATGAAACTCAAAGTATGTTGGCATATACTGAAAAAGATCAAACGAAACACTCGCTTCATCATGTTTCGATATCGCACCCATCGCCGACGTTCCTGCAATGTCGCAAAAAATCCCTATCCAGAACACAACTAAGTGCCAGGGTTTCAATTTACCTTGTAGTTTTTCACTCCAGACTCCGACTGAATACAATATAAGCGCTGAATTAATAAATATAATGGCTCGCAACATGGTGGCGCCTCTTTTCCTGATTCGTCCGATATACTTCGAGTACGGCCTACAATCTAACTGTAAGCCGTACTCCACTGCTTACTAGCTAACCGCGCAGCCCCCACAGGCTTTATCATAATCGATAGTTACTCCCACCCCAAAATGAACATAGATATCTGGGTAGCCGGTTACAGGGATCCAATATCCAATAGCCGCTTTCCCGCTAGAGTTCCCTTTTGAGTATTTAGCTTTCTTAGTTTCTAAGCCCCAAAAATTCAGATTCGATATGATATCTGAACACCCTTACCGATAGCCTTCGCATGTGTCTTACTAGTAATGACGGAAAAAAGCTCGATTTTATTGCATTAAAAATGTTTTTTCGATATCAAACGCCCTTCCTACATTATAACGTATGGCATGACGTTATATCGTCTTTGGACTTTACCTAAGCAAATTAAAAAATGACAAACACCATAAGCGAGTTGTGTGTCTTCGAAAACTCTAAAATCATTCCGGGTAGAGACTTTTAGAGTATTTTTTCTATGGCCTCAATATTGCGTATTCCACCATTATTAACAACATCTCCTTACGCTTTTAATAATCGCAGTCTAATAATAATAAGACCATGTCCAACTATGGACATGGTCTTGGCATTAAGTCGATCCTAGCATTTCTGGTGATGTTCTTCCTTGTTCGTTATCTCGATATCATCATGCGTTAACTCCAACTGAACGTCATCATTAATATACAACAAAGTTTACACCACCCTTCCTATTAAATAATACAAATGTTTACCGGAGATGTTTTAAATGTAACAGAGTATCATAAGGGTGTCTACAAGGATATTATGGCAGAAGTGCTGGAAAACACTACGGATGCCTTTTAATTATAACTTCCAGAAATTGAATTGGCAGAAAAATTTACTTTATGCTACAATTCTTTTTAAACTCACCCTTAGACTCATACTAAAATAGAATGGAAATAATGATATGAAA
>Ga0074195_1001126_pt1 | contig 40714 bp, 31 predicted proteins | sample EPASupsiteHSE623_FD_64525 | JGI IMG/M metagenome (GOLD analysis project Ga0074195, IMG submission 64525) | Bioremediated contaminated groundwater from EPA Superfund site, New Mexico - Sample HSE6-23 | ecosystem: Environmental > Aquatic > Deep subsurface > Groundwater > Contaminated ...
CTAGGCACTACGCCATTTTCGACGAAAACCCGCTCTGGACGGCCAAAGCGTCAAAAGAAAGTGGAATAACCCGGCAACTACCGTTAGGAAGCCCTGACTTGCCTGTTCCGAGAGACTCCGAGTCCTGCAACGTAACTCGGACGCTGGCCGGCAGGCTCTAGGTTCACGGGCCTTTATGATTGCTGATGGGGGACGCGTCGAGCCAGGACGAAGCGCTCGTGATCGAGCAGCCACAGCTTGCGCTCGAGACCTCCTCCGTAACCTCCGAGCGACCCGTCCGCGCTGATGACCCGGTGGCACGGAACGATGATCGCGATCGGGTTTCGTCCGTTGGCTCCTCCCACGGCCCGGGCTGCCGACGGTTTTCCAACACGACGGGCAAGCTCCGCGTAAGAAATCGTGGTGCCAAACGGGATCTGTCGAAGCTCTTGCCACACCCGTCTCTGGAACGACGAGCCTTCGAGCTCGATGACCAGGTCAAAGTCGGTCCGTTCGCCATGAAAGTAGGCCTCGAGCTGCTCCCGAACGGACACGAACAAAGAGTCGTCTCGCGTGGCCCCTCTCGCCCGGGTGAGATCAGCCCCGCAGGATTCGAGGTGCAGACCGATCAGGGCCTCTCCATTCGAGACGAGCACGAGGTCTCCGATCGGGCTTCCAAGCGTGCAGAAATAGTACCGTTCAACACTCACTGTTCACCCTCCCGTGCGGCCGGCAGATTCTTTATACGACACCGCCACCGCCCGGAAGCGGTGGCGGCACACTCTTGTCATGCGCTGCGATGAGAGACCGCTATTCGCGGGAGATCTCGAAGCGCCTCTTTTTGCCATCCACGAGGCGGTTCATTTCAACCGTGATCACGCCGTCCGCATCACATCGGTAGATCTCTTCAACCTGGGTCCCATCCAAAGCATCAGCAGCACAAATCTCCCCGCAAGTCACTTCCGCCTGGACATCAAGCGATGGATCGTAGGGGAAGAGAATGTCGGTCCATTCTCTGACCTTTCCCTTCGGCAGCCCATCGGCATCCAGCTCCGAGCACTCCAGGAAGCGCAGGTGTCCGATGTTGTGGCGCGGTGAGTACAGGGTCACTTTCTCGAGGCTGGGCTGCCCCTTACGAGGAAGCCGCGTGCCTGCCTCGAAGATCGTGTGGAAATACTCTCGGCGACCGTGATCGAGCAGACGGAACAACCCGAAATGTCGTGAGAAGATGTCCCTGATCTCCACCTTGCGGGTCGCGGAGATGGCAGATCCCACAGCAATGGACGAAAACGGCTTATGGGTCGTGACCACTCTGATGCCGGGAAACCTCTCGGTGACCAGTTGCTGGACCAGCGGAAGCTTGGAGGAACCTCCTACGAGATAGATGGCATCCAACGCCTTCTCGGAAGAGAGGAGCCCCTTCTCGACGGACCTCTGCGTGAGCTGAGCCAGCCGATCCACTGTCTGTCGGACAAGGGGTTTGATCTTCTCGATGTATTCGTCCGCACTGACGAACACAGGAGGTGCCTCGAGTCCGATGTCGTGGGGATGCAGGTGCAGATTAGCTGAAGGTCTGGTGCCAAGAGACTCCTTCTGCGTCCGGGCCAGGCCGATCAGCGCCATGCGCCGACGAGGTTCGAGCGAGTCGAATTCGATCGACAGTCGCTCCGCAAACAGGCCGGCGAGGACACGGTCGAGGTCATCTCCCCCGAGAGAATCAAGACCAAGAGTATCAAGAACCTGATAGATCCCGTTGCAGATTGAGAGCAGCGAAGCGTCGAAGGTTCCACCGCCGAAATCGAAGACCGCAACGGTCTCGGAGAACGATCGGGCTGCTCGCGGGTTTCCGTTCGTGGCCCGATCCGCGTATTCGATCGCGGCCGCGGTCGGCTCGTTCAGAGTGCCGATCACCTCGAAACCCGCTTCACGAAACGCTTCTCGCGTCACGGCGCGCTGGGCTCCATTGGAGTGAGCCGGCCAGGTGATGACGGTCTGGAGAACCTCTCCGGGCTTGAAAAGACCAGTGTCCATGATCGATTCCCGTAGACTCCCAAGGAATCCGACCAGGAGGTCCTTGACCTTGAACCGTTCCGGGACCGCATGCTCCATGCCCTCGTAGTAATTGGAGAGCACACGTTTGATGGAACGGATTTCGATGCCTTCCGACTCGGACGATTGCTGAGCCAGCCGTTCCGCCTCGAGACCGAACGCGAATTTGCCGGACTGCCGAGAGAAAAAGATGGTGCTGGGATAGACATCGTGGCTGACTTTTCCGATCCGGGTCTTGATGGTGTGCTGCACGATCGGGAAACTCCCCCGGTCGCTCAGGGCCACGACAGTGTTCGTTGTTCCAAAATCGATTCCCAATATTTGTGCCATGGTTATTTCCGATTCACAATCACGAGGGCCGGGAGCAAGACATGCCCGTTAGCGGATCGATATCCGGGAGAGACTGACCGTATCACGACTCCGGAGTCTCGTCCCTCCAAGAGGTCCTCCCCCACGCACTGGTGAATCATCGGATCGTAGTACTCGCCCTCGTCGGCGACGTACCGTTCCACACCGAGATCCTGGAGCACATCAAACAGTATCATGGCGTAACCCACGATGTGGGCTTTCACAGAGGCGGCTTCGACCCCGCACTTCTGACCGATCTCTTCCAGCCCCCTCTGGATCCTCGTCAACGGAGTGGCCAACCGCTCCTCGCTCCGCTCGAACACCTCGATCAGAGACCTCTTGAGCGATCGAGAGATTTGGTCCATCTCGTCGTCCAGGGTCGTCGAAGGGCGCGGTTCTTCCTTGGAGACAGGTTTCGGCGCCAGGATGGTCTGAGCCATCTTCTGGAGAGTTTCCAGCGATTCCTGGATCTTTTCCAATCCTTCTGAAATCCGGCCTTCCACCGCTGTCTGGGTCGTCCTTTGGGCGGTGGAAAACGACTCCTGGATCTTTCCCAGTCTCTCGCCCATCCGACTCTCAACCGCTGCTTGGGCCGACTTCTGGCCCGTGGTCAGAGACTCATGGATCCTTGCCAGCCCTTCGCCAATCCGGCCTTCCACCGCTGCCTGAGTCGCCTTTTGGACCGAGGCCGCCAACTGAACCGAGGCCACCAACTCCTGGATCTTGTTCAGCCCTTCGCCGAGCCGAGTCTCCACATTCTTGAGGCCTCCTTCGATCTTGGAGAAAGCCTCGATGGGAATACTGGAGACTGATTTTTGCAGTGACTCAGAAGGTCTCTGCGTCGAAACCAAGACCTCTTTCACTGACGCCTCTGTGATTCTGGAGGATACGACAGTTTCTGACTTCTGTATCGGCTCAACGGGCTTCGACAATGGTTCGGAAGACTTCTGCTGAGTCGCCGGGGTCTGTTTCGTGGAGGACTCAAAGGCCAAGGGAGACGCGGTCGGTGTCGACGGTTTGGAGAGGTCGGTCCCTTTCTGGGCCGTGATGGTCAAAGGTCTCGCCTGGATCTCGGGTTCCTTGCGATGGGTCGGAGGAGTAACGCTCACTGCCTTGGGAATCGAGTGAACCTCCTCCAACTTGCAGATTGTCTCGGACTTGCGGATCGCCTCGGAAGCCTTTGTGTGCTCCTTCCTGCTTTCGCCCCCGGATATCGGCAGTCGAGGAGGTGTCTTGGGTGTGTTCGCCAGAACCACCGCATCAGGCGGACCATTCACTGACCGAGTCGTCACCCCGGACTGCACAGAGCTGACCGATGCGGTCCCGGAGGAGGACGTCGACTCCTTCTTGATGGGAGGCTTCGCCTTTGCTCCGGACTTCTCCACAGGAGACATGTTCCGTCTCTCCTGTGGATCGATAGGCCTGTCTGTCCTGCCAGTGACGTGACCCTCCCCTCCCGGCTTGATGCGCGGGGTCGTTCCAGTGGTCTCACTGGATGTCTTTGACTTGGTCGTTCCCATGGCGGACTCCTTTCGTCCACACTCGAGCCACGATTAGCCCTCGCGTGAGGGATCGAACAAACGGGTCATTGGCCTCTCGGCGAGAGACGAAGAAACCCGCATCCCGACCCGATGGGGCCCTATGATACGCACATATAGCAGAAATATCCAGAACGAATTGTCTTGACAAGACTCTTTCACACAAATCCGTGGCTTCGAGACTCTGCAGTCGGTCCACTGATCAATCAGAGAGCACAGATCAGTAGGAGCAATGGAGCAAGATGGCCGGAAGGCGACGAGTTCTGACGCCGCAGACTAGCGGGCAGACGAAGTGGGCAGACGAAGTGGGCAGACGAAGTGGGCAGACCAGGGTGCAGATGGGGGATCAGGGACAAGTTGTCTCCTTGCGGGTCTGTGGGGCAGACTATCGTCGTGGGGTTCTTTCGACGCCGATGCGGACGCGTTTGACAGCGCCCCGGCTCGAACGGCAGATTCACCCGGACAGTCCGGCGAGGAGGCCCAGTGGAAGAGGTCATCAAAGAAGGGACCTGGAAATGTCCGAACTGCGGGAAGAAGAATCGTGGCCGTGATGTGAAATGCGCGTCCTGTGGCCAGGCCAGGGAGAACGTCGAGTTCTCTTACGACGAGACAGCGCCAGAGGTCACGGACGAGGCGGAAAAGGCCGTGGCCGAGGGAGGTCCGGACTGGACGTGCGGCTACTGTGGCACATCGAATCGTGCCAACGTAGAGACGTGTCGTCAGTGCGGAGGATCCCGGGGAGAGGGCAAGAACCGAGAGGTCACGGAGGTCGTCCAAGAGAAGGCGATCCCTCCCAGGCCAGCGGACTCGAACAATGGATCGAAGGGCGGCTCCGGAGTCGGGCGATTCGTGCTGTGGACCATTCTTGGAGTGTTCGGTCTTTGCGTTCTCCTCAGTCTCTGGCAAAGCGACGAGTTCTTAACGCTGAGCAAGGCTCGCTGGGACAGGGTCATCAAGATCGAAAAGTTGAGCCCCGTCATCGAAGAAGGCTGGAGCGTTCCCGCCGGTGGCCGAGTTTTATCAACCCGTCAGGCCGTCTACAGTCACTCTCAAGTGCAGACAGGAACCCGTCAGGCCCAGGAGGACTACACAGAGAAGATCAAGACGGGAACCAAGAGGGTCAAAACAGGAGTGAAGAATCTCGGGAACGGTTACTTCAAGGAAACGTATCGCACAGAGCCGGTTTACACGACACGAACCAAGACGCGGATGGTGACCAGACCGGTCTACACTTCAGTCCCCAACTACCGAACCCGATACCGTTACGAAGTCGAGAAATGGCATCTCGACAGAGAGGTCCGCACGAGCGGCGACAACACGGAGCCTGCCTGGGGGCAGGTCACGTTGGCGCGGAACGAGAGGGACGCGGGTCGGAGTTCCGCCTACAAGACCACATTCACTTCCGACAATGGGAAGAGTTACGAGTTCGTCCCCTCTGAGCCGCTTTTCGTCAAATTGCGGCTGGGACAGAAGTGCAAGTGCCGGGTGAATGGACTCGGGGGACTGGTCCAAGTGTCGGAGCAGTGAACCTCTTCCCCATCGTGTCTTTCGCGCGACACGGATCTCACTTGGTCTCGTCCGGACGTGGAATCCTCTCGGTCGTTCCATAGATCTTGATCGATTTCATGGAGACCGTTCCCGTCGTTGTGACTCCGACATCCTGAGCCTGCTCCACACCGACCGCCTGCGTCGTGGCAGGGAAGAGACGCTCCAAAGCCTCACGTAGTTCAGCGGCGTCCGAGTATCGCTCCTCTCGAGACTTGGCCAGACAGCGAGCGAGGAGAGCGCGGAAACCCCGCGAGATCTCGACCCCGAGGTTCTCCAGATCAGGAGGGACGTCATTGAGATGCTTCATGAGAATCGCCCCTGTCGATTCTCCCAGAAACGGTGGGCCTCCGGTCAGCATCTCGTAGAGAACGATCCCCATGGAATAGAGGTCCGAGGCTGGGGTCAAAACCTCACCTCGAATCTGCTCCGGAGAAAGATAGGCGGGCGTTCCGACGATCACTTCCTGCATCGTTTTGAACGGATCATCAGCACCGGACTTGGCGATTCCAAAGTCGGTGATTTTCACGACTCCATCGCGCGTGAGCAGGATGTTCTCAGACTTGATGTCCCGGTGAATGATGCCATGGTCGTGGACGTGCTCTAAACCGCGAAGCGCCTGGATGAGAAGGCCCGCCGCCTCATCGCCGCAGAGCCTCTTCTTCCTGTGGATCAAGGACTTCAGACTCTCCCCGTCGACGTACTCGAGCGCGATGTAAGGAACGCCATGGCTCTCGCCGGAGTCGAAGACCGCAACCAAGTTGGGATGGAGGAGGTGACCCGAAAGCCTGGCTTCACGCATGAAACGACCGATGGCTTCCTTGTCTCGGTAGAGCCGAGGCGAGATGAACTTCAGGGCCACCAGTCTGTCGATCGGATGCTGGATGGCCTTGAAGACGACGGACATGCCGCCCTGACCGAGTTTGGACACGATCTCGTACTTGTCGGGGGCCAAGAGCTCTTTGGCGCTCAGTAGCCGATCCGCCAAACCTTGCTCGTCACCAGGCTCCAGGCCTGCGGTACTGGCCGGCGAGAAGTAGCTCGAGAGCAAAGTCTCGCAGCTACTCCGGGTTCGACTCTCCTGCATCAGCCTGAAGGAAAGCCATTCCACGAAGATCGCGCCGAGGAGCAAGAGGGGCAGGGAACAGCCCAGCCAGACCATACGGTTCAGGTAAAGAAACCAGGTCAGGCACAGGTGGCCCAGTGCGAGACCGAAGAGAGCCACCACAGCGCCAGGCAGAGAAAGCCTCCAGAACAGAACGATCGACAGGATGCCGAGCAGCACGAGGACCAGGACGTCGATTGCGGGAGAGACCCGACGCGGAGGAGAGCCGCGCAGGAGTTCGCGAATGGCGTGGCCGTGGATCAGGACGCCGGCCATCTGAGAGACGCCCTGATAGGTCACCGGCGTTGGGTGGTCGTCGTGCGCGGCGGAATACGTGTAGCCCACGAGCACGATCTTTCCGCGGACCAGATCAGGCTCGCGCTGGAGGATCTCCGGCACCTTGTGGAAGCTCACGACACGGAAAGGAAGCTCGACATCCGCGAGGTCGAGAAGCACCGCATTGTTGGGCTGGGTGATGGGAATCCGGAGCTCTTTCTGTCCGGACGGTCGATCCCGCTTGAGAACCAGAGCCCTTTCGTCGCTTGCGACGTAGTAGTCACCAGCCCTCATCTTCCAGTGTTTGATCACCGTCATCAGGGCCATCGATGGAAGAAACCTCTCGTTCACGAGGTGACAGAGCGGGTAACGACGGGAGAGAGAATCGCGGTCCCGGAAGAGAAGAACGCTGGCCTCGGCCAGCATCGGAGCAGAGAAGTACTCTTCGTTGCCGTGACTGAAGAACTGATCTTTGACTCGGCTCCACCGTTTGCCGAAGATGACGCGGCCGCTCCTGGCGATCGCGGAGGCAAGCTCTGCGTCATCACGCGGGTCTGCCGACCGTCCATGGAGGAACAGATCCGCCGTGATGACCGACGCCCCGGCCGCGGACAGTCGGTCGATCATCCGAGCCTGATACCTCCGCGGGATCGGCAGACGCTCGGGAATTGTGAGTACGGCTTCCTCGTCGAGCACAACGACGACCAACTCGTCGGCTCGGAGCTGTGGCCGCGAGATCGAGCGAAGCCAGCCTCCTGAACGGGCAGACTGGAGAGCCGAGGTCCGCAGATCGAGAGTCCAGAGCTCCAAAGGCTCGACAAGCCAGGATCGGTCAACCCCGGCGAACAGAGCCACGGTCACAGCGAGGACGATGATGGACGGCCACGGGTTGCGCCGCCCCGGAGGAGTCACGGGCTCTCTGGTCACGGTCATCTGTCGTTTCTCGATCAATGGGGCTCAACGTTCAGACGAAACGGCTTTGTCGCGCCCGACGGCCCCCGGATTTACTGCCGGTCTCTTTGCCTTCTGCTCACACCGACCGACCGATGTGCCATCCAATGAGGTCCGAAGAGGTCTCCAACCGAAAACTCAATTCCCGGCCGCATTGCCGGTCCGATTCGACGCCCCACCGCCTCCGCCACCGGATCCCTTGCCGCCCGGGTCAATCGGTTCGACAACGGGCTTGGCCACTTGCTGCACGCTTCCGGAGCCACCCCCGACCGAGCCGGCCTGTGGAGTGGGGACAAGGACCGGAGTCACACCTCCGCTGGACCCGCCGGAGGAATCTCCGCCGGTCGAGGGTGGAGGCAAAACTTGGATGACCGCGGAATCCGAACCACCACCGACCGCACCCCCGGTGCCACCGCTCAGACCATCACCGCTTGCGCGATTGGACTCACCAGCTCCCGCACCGCCTCCCCCACCGGGTTGCCCTTTTCCACCGCTACCTGGGTCCGCGACAAAAGAAGGGACTCCAGCACCGCCACCTCTCCCGCCACCCGGTTGAAGGTCTCCGCCACAAATGCTGGCGCCGGCTCCACCGCCTCCCGATCCACTCGCATCCGCGACCAGCCCGCTCTTGACGAGCCTGTACTTCCGGAAGGCGGCAAGAAACTCGTCGTACTTGGCTGCTGCAGCCACCTTCTGCTGCGGTGTGGACGCATCGACTTTGAGGGCCAGATAATCCTTGTAGAGGTTCGCGTACGCCTGGGCAAGCTGCGCCGGGTCGGCCATCCCATTGCCCGGGGCGCAAAGGATCGAGATTAGGGTCGCCAGGAGAATGCCAGCCCTACACAGTCGATGGTATCGCATCTTCGATCCCCTCCTCTGCTCGGATCACATCCGATCGATTCGGCCACCTGGGAGTCTGCCGGACTCTCGACCGAAAAAGGTCCCAGGGGAGAGCGGATCCTCGGCATGGCCGACACACCAACCACATCGCTATCAATAGTCTCCCACATGTGGCTCGCCAACCGCCACTGGCTCTCCGGCTCGCTAATTCGCCTGACACTTGGCTTGCTTGAGCGCGTTAGAAATACTGGCCCACTCGGCCGCGACATCGGTCGTGTAATGGAGATTGAGGGACTGGTCTTTGATCCGTGCGAGGAACGGCACCAAACCGATGGAGTTCTCGCGTCCCAACTGCGCGATGTGCGAGCTCACCCGGTCCTGGAGATCAGCGGCGAGGGCACTCATCCGCACCAGAGATCCCCCCCCCTGACCCGGATAGATCCAAACACGATCGTGCTCGAGGAGCAAAAGGTTCGGTGCGGCACCGAAGACCTCCACCTGCGCCAGGAGCATCCGTTCCTCACCCTGGAAGACTCCTTCACCCGCGATGGTGTAGAGGGCTTGACCTGCGTCTCCGGTGCCTGCGGAAGCGATCCGATATTCCATGCCTCCGCGCGGAACCCGGCGGCTGCCGACATACGATGTTCCCCCTGATCGCAGCACGGCCAGTGCGGACGATTCCCCCTCGTTGGCAAGAAGCATGGCCTGTTTCTGATCCTGGACCTTGGTGTACCACGCGAGCGCGGAGCGGGATCGTAGCGCCATGGAGAAGACGAGAGGGATGACGAGGATGAGAAAAACCAGGAGAGAAGGGATCGCGAACGCACGCCGCGCCTGGATCATTCGTTCTCCTTCTTCATCATTGGTTCTCCCTCTTCACCGATCCGAGGAGCACTCTCCCCGGGGCGAACAGACCCCAGGAAACCAACCCGACCGGGTTGACCGTGAAATAGGCATCGTCGAGGTCCGACACAGGGGCCTTCTGAGGCTCTGTCGGCAGCTCTGACGGAGACAAGGCGAACGTGATCCGCCGGAGCTCGCGACCGGGTGGGTTGAAGTAGTAGGCCACGATGCTCCCCGTGAAGTCGCGAAAGTAGAGGATCCGTGAGGGCGAGGCCCCGGGGGTCGGATAAATGATCTGTCGGGCGTCTCTCAGATCCCGATCGAGCTTTTCCGCTCCGAGCTGGAGTCCCCGGATCTGATCGAGGGTCAACTCCGCCTTCTCGGTGGGTCTGGTGAAGAAACGAACCCCGGCAACGACGCCGTACAGGACCACAGAGCCGATGACCAAGGCGACAACCAGCTCGATGAGCGTATGCCCCCCGACCTTTCTCATGGCGAGCCTCTCACGGTCCATCCAGCCTCGACTCCAGTTTGAGCTTCCGCTCGGTTCCACCCTCGAGCCACGAGACCTCGACTTCCACCGTTGGCGTGGATAGGCCGGCCAAAACGCTGGAGCGACAGGTGAAATTGCCGAGAATCTTGTCGATGGTCGACGCCGTGGCTGCGTGCGCAGCCCTGTAGGCTTGGACGATCGGCGCGAGGTGGGCTACGTCAGCGGGGTGGGCGTCCGCCATGTCCGTTCGGTCGGCAGGCCGACGAGATCGCATCTCTTCCACGAGCGACATGGCCAAGTGAGCGGCCACCAATCGCTGGCTGACCTTCTCGACCTCCTTCGACGAAGTCATCAAGAGCCCCACCGAAGGGACGAGAGCCAAAGCGAAGACCGTGGTCGCCACGAGCACTTCCAGCAAGGAAAAACCCCGACGCCCGTGGGAGAACCGTTTTGGTGAAGAGATCGAACGGATCGAAGGGTATCCCGGAACGGACGTCACGGCCAGACGGTCCGACATCATCGCCATGTTCAGATCCTCTCGATCCGGAACCCCTGCAGGTACACGGGGCCGAATCGACTCCGTCCCACCATTTTGCCCATCACCCGGACACGGGTTCCGACATCCACCTGGGGCGTCTTCTTGGAGTCATACGTAACGGAAAACACCATGGCCCCGGACGTCACCCAGATCGTACGATTGGCCGAATCGATCGACTTCACGATGCCATCCCAGCGAACGGTCTGGTTCAGAAACGACGCGGGAGTGTCCGACCGAGCGACGGCCTCGAGAGTCACAGCACGCCCCTTCTCCGGATCGAAGCTCGGCGTCCGGCTCACTCCCCTGAACAAAGCTGAGGCGGCCACGAAAAGAAGAACTCCCACGCAGACCAGGCCGATGATGATCGACGGCTGTCTGATGAGACTAGAAGGCTTCTCCGGCTTCGAGGATCGGGAAGTCATCGCGAGAGCTTTTCGACGCACCGGACACCCGAGATGTTCCGGGCCTGCATCTTTTCGAATCAGAGCACAGTTTAGAACGGGCCGAGAAAGGCTGCAACTACGCTGATCCTCGTAAACCGAACGTTTTTGGGATAGGATTGAGAGGCTTGATTCCCCGTGTTTTTCGCCCGACTCTTGCCTTGGATGAGGTCGACTCGAGATGGATGCTCTTGGAGAACGTCCGGATATTCCGGCCTTCTCCTCGGAGTTCCTTCGTCGCTACGAGATTCTGGGTGTCTTGGGCGAAGGAGGAATGTCGACCGTCTACCTCGCCCGACAGGCTTCGCTCCAGCGTGAGGTCGCGATCAAGGTCCTAAAACAGCTCGCGGTCAGCGAGGCGACACGGTTTCTCCGAGAGGGGAAGCTCCTCTCCATGCTGGACCATCCCAATATCCTCAAAGTATTGGACGCGGGGCTGGACGGATCGATCCCCTACTTGGTCTGTGAGATGATCCGGGGGGAGACCGCCGCCGATCGTCTCACCCGGTCCGGTCTCCCCCTCGGAGAAGCGCTCGAGATCCTCCAGAGCGTGTCGAAGGCTCTGGCGTACGCCCACTCGCGAAATATCGTTCACCGAGACGTCAAACCGTCCAACATCTTTCTCTGCGAAGACGGCGGCGCGAAGCTGGCCGACTTCGGGCTGGCCCGCAATCTCTCCCGCGGAAACACGCTGACCGGCGCCAACGTGATCGTCGGAACGCCCGAATACATGTCGCCGGAGCAGGTCCGGGGAGAGCGACTCACCCCCAAGAGCGATCAGTACTCGCTGGGGGTAACCGGCTACGTCCTGATCAGCCGCAACCTACCCTTCAAGGAAGAAGGGCCCATGCCCATCGCCCGCGCCCGACTGAACCGAGAACCGATTCCTCTCTGCAGCGTTGCGAGCGGTTTGCCCCAGGACATGAACGACGTGATCATGCGCACCCTTGCGCTGGAGCCAGGGCGCCGGTATCCGACCGTCACAGCGCTTCTGTTCGCCCTGCGCAGGGTCAGCAGGAGCTTGGGGGATCGGGCCGATCTCGTCTTCAGCGGAGGGCACGCCTCGACCGACAAGACGGGCCGTCCTCCCGGAGAAGGGGATGTCGAGCCCGCGGCCCGCGAGCTGGAGAGCGGAACGGTCCGCGTGACGAAACGTTCCAAAGCTCTCACGGAGCAAATCCGAGCGACCCCGAGATTGTGGAGTCCGCTCTCTCAGTCGAGCGTTGTCCGATTGATCCTGCTCTTGCTCACGGCATCGGCCTGTCTTGCCGTTGCCTGGGTCGGATTCGAGAGTCCATCGACCATCGCCCCAGATCCCAGGGCTTCCGCACACTCCCCCTCCCGTTCACCGCTGGTCTTCCGGAGGCCGACGTTTCCGGGACACCGCCGGGTGGCTCTGGGCATCGAGGGACCTCTCTCGCCATCCTGCCGGTTCGAGCTCCGATCCGCGTCCGTCACCCTCTCGGTCGGCCTGCCTGATCCCTCGCTCAAGAGGATCGTCTTCGAAGACGTGCCTCCGGGAATGAGCTGTCAGGCGGTCATCCTCGACCCGTCCCTCCGAGTGATCGCACGATCACACGTCCTGCGCACTCCGTCCCTTGCGCCTCTTCGTTCGGTCGCGTGCATCCCCGGCTCCACCGGAGTCCTGGTCGACTTCGAGCCTTTCGCCAAGACCCCGCTGTCGATCGAGGTCGGTCCGTGGGGCGAATCTCGAACTCGAATCCAGGCCAGGTACTCCGGACAGGAAAAATACTTCCGTCGCGTGCTCTCGGGGTTGCGACCGGAGACCAAATACTGCCTGAGGATCCGATCCAAGGACGGGTGGGGGGGGCTCGACGACTATCCGTTCACGACCGAGAAACAAGGCAAGAGCCCTCTCCACAAACTTCTCTTCTCGGTCTCGGAGATCCATCTCACGATCAGCCTCGACCCGGGATGGCAAGACCGGAACCTCGACACCCTCGAAGATCTCATCCGCATCGTCAAGGATCCGAAGATCGTCCCGATGTTCCGACGGGATTCGCTCGTCGCGATGGCCCGCTATTTCCAAAGCTTCGAACTGGTCGATGCTCTGTTCCGTGCGGACCGGGGGACGAACGATCCGGTTCTGCTCTCGGCTCTTCTCGAAGCATGCACAGCCGCCCGACACCCGGGAGGTCTCTCGCTGGCTCGCCAGCATCTCCAAACACAGAACGAAGAGTTGTTGCTCCGGTGTGCGCGGGGCTTGGCCCAGACCGGCACAGCGGAGGCGTGTGATGAACTGGCCTTGCGAGCTGAACATTGGAGTGGCGAGATCCCCGAGGATTATCTCCAGGCCATGGTCGATTGCCACAGAAACCGCAGTCGACTCCATTTCAAACGATGGCTGTCGACCCGGAGAGCCGAAGGGGCGACCCAACGAGCCGCGATCACCGGAATGGCCCTCCTGGCCGATCCGGACGACATCGCGCTTCTGCTCGCAAAGCTCAAATCCGAAACCGGACGGGCCTCGGCAGAGGTCACGGCCGGAGCTCTGGCCCGAATCGAGACAGCCCCGGTGAGACGAGCTCTCGTCGATGAGCTGCGGTCGAATCTTCGATCCGGAGTCACTCTTTGGGCCAACGCCTATGCGGGAAATCGGGAGGTCGCCGGCCTCTTCGAAAAACTGATGGATCCCCATGAGGCTGGATCCCTTGCCCGAGATGGAGCCCTGGCGCTCTCCACCTTGGGCAAGCTCGGGAATCCTACCGGATTGAGGCGCTGTCTCGACTCCGCCTCGTCCGAGGTCGTCCAGGCTGCTTGCTGGGCGCTCGCGACCCTCGGAGATGCCGACTCCGGTCCGGCAATCCTCAAGATCGCCTCGCGTGGATCAGACCCGCAGGGAGTCGCGGCCTACTGTGCGGGTCTCCTGAAGCCTCCCGGAGCCCTGGCCACCCTCGAAAAGCTGCTCCAGGAAAGAAAGCGGTCTCGATCCGACGAGGAGATCACGGCTCTGGCCTTCACGGCACTGGGGATCGGCCGTCTGGGCGACCGCGCAGGGCAAAACCTCGTAAAAGAGCTCGAACGTGCCCCTTCGCTTCACCCGCTCGTCCGGGACTGCATCCGGGCCTCGACCCGGCTAAAGCTCCTGGAAAAAGGATCGACAGAGTACATTCTGCCGCCGATGGTTCCGGTCCTTCGGACCGGGATCCGGCTCTTCCCCGGTGACTGGGTCGACATCACCGCCTCTGGCTGGTGGGGAGGCCCTGGCGCAGCGCTGGTCCCGGTCTCGTCCAAATGCACGATTCCGGCCACGAAGAGCGAGCTCCTCCTCACGGCCTTCGTCGGGAGACAGAAGGTCGACGTGGACCAGAGCGGTGTCCCCTTGAGGCTCGTCGCCTCGTGCGAAGGAGAGTTGATCTTCTCTCCGTACCGAAGGAGAGTCCTCGAGGCTCGCTCACTGCCGTTGACCCGGATGACCGGGCTGGCCCGGATCATCCTCTCTCGCTAAAGCCACGGCAGCGATGGTCGACGAGTTGTCAGACTATGATCAGTCGATCCATGATCAGTCGGTCCATTCGGTGATGGCAGCCATGGCGGAACAATCGACGATGTCATCGACCGAACATCCGCGGGACACGTCGTTGAAGGGGCGGCGCAGCCCTTGGACGATGGGGCCGATGGCCATGGCCCCGGCCAGTCTCTCCGTCGCCTTGTACATCGTGTTGCCGCAGTTCAAGTCCGGGAAGATGAGCACGTTGCAGCGGCCCGCGATTTCCGAACCCGGGGCTTTCTTCTTGCCGATGGCCGGAATGACCGCGGCGTCGAACTGGAACTCTCCATCGATCTTGAGGTCCGGCGCCAGAGTCTGCGCTTTGCGGGTCGCCTCGATCACCTTGTCGACGATGGGGTCCTTCGCGGACCCCTTGGTGGAGCAGCTGATCATGCCCACCCGGGGCTCGTCGCCGGTGAGAGCTCTAAACGTCCGGCCCGTGGCCACGGCGATCTCGGCGAGCTGGTCGGCGTTCGGATTGATGTTGAGCCCGCAGTCGGAGTAGAAGAGAGCTCCACGGAATCCCCACTGGGGGTCTTTCATCTGCATGATGAAATACGAAGACGCGGTCTTGATGCCCGGGGCGGTCTTGAAGAGCTGGAGCGCGGGCCGGGTCTTGGCCGCGGTGTCGTGGTTGTAACCCTTCGGGTTCCCTCCTCCGGATACGTATCCGTGGGCGTCGCCCGCGCAGACCATGGCCGCGGAGAAGACACACGTATCCTTGAGCCACTTCCTGGCCTCCGGCTCGGTCAACCCCTTGCTCTTCCGGAGGTTGAGGACGGTCTCCACGTAGAGGTCGAGGCGTGGAGCCTTGTCGACGTCGACGACCTCCACTCCGGTCAGGTTGACGCCGTTCTCGCCGGCAAGCTTGCGGATGGCCGTCTCGCTCCCCACGAGAACGGGGATGGCATAGCCGGTCTGGACGAGCTTGGCCGCGGCCTGAAGGTTACGGACATCGTCGCTCTCGGTAAGACAGATCTTTCGTTTGGCTGCGCGGGCCTTCTCACGGACCACTTCAAGAACGGTCTGAGCCATGATTCACCTCGGGATGGTTTCAGCTCCAAAGGAAGGGGATAAAAAACGCGGGCATTCTACCATGGGATGCCCCTTTGAGACTCTGGGCTCTCCGGAAAAACGTATAACCCTCCGGACCGACAGGTCATGCGGCCGGAGGCCTGGGTGTTCCAGGCCGCAGGCACTGATTCACGAGTGATCGAAGAAACAGACGACCCCCTCCTCCGGCATTGGCTGATCTTTCGTGACCGGCTCTCTACAATCCGAGGTCGGAAGAGATCGATCGCATCGCGTTGACCGCGATCTCCGCGAACTCCGGCAAAGGGATTCCGATGTCCTCGCACTCGCGGATGATGTCTCGGTCGACCGACGCCGCGAAGGACTTCTCCTTCATCCTCTTGACGATCGAGGAGGGTTTCACGCTCGCCAGCTTCTTGTCCGGATAGACCAGCGTCGTGGCGGTGATCAGGCCGGTGATCGACTCACCGGAGGCCAGAGCCTTGTGGAAGCGTTCCGTACGCTTGAGACCGTGGGCCTTCTCGTTGTGCATCTTCACGGCCTCGATGAGGTCCGGTGGAGCACCTTCCGCCTCGAGGAGCTCCACTGACTTGAGACCATGGACCGACAGGTCGGCGTTGGTGATCTCGACATCCAGATCGTGCAACAGGCCGGCCAAGGCCCACTTGTCCTCGTCCTCGCCGAATCGTTTTGCCAACGCCCTCATCACAACCTCAGAGGCCAGACAGTGACGGATCATGTTCTCGTTCTTCACGTGCTGTCGAAGAAGGGTTAGCGCCCTCTCTCTCGTCAGACCGCAGGTCTGCATGTCGACTCCTTTACCTGTCCTTGTTCTTCACGGGATTCTTGTGCTCGATCTGGCCTTTCCTGATCTTGTAGTCAAACGGCTTGTACGTAGGCGACGACGGATTGTGACAAGTCAGACACAGTCCCTCGTTGGGCCGGACCATCCCGTTCTTGATCGCCTCGTCGCGACTCTGCATGATCTCCTTGGAGCCGTAGTCGCCGCCAGGTCCGTGGCAACTCTCGCACTGCACCCCGTCCTCGATCTTGAACAGAAAGCCGAGAAGCTCCTTCTTCACGCCAAAGGCGGTCATATGACACTTGAGGCACTTTCCGTCCTTCTGGGGGTCTGTCACTCCCAGCTTCTGACCCACCTCCTTGGCCCTGGGCGTCGCGAGGGTCCGGTAGGCCTTCGCGTGAAGAGAGCCCTTCCACCGATCGAGCTGAGCCCCTTTCTCGGCGGCATTGTGGCACATCCCACACTTCTTCACGCCCGTGTACTCATGACCTTGGGCCCACGCCGTGCCAAAATTCAAGAGAGCCAGAGACAACAGACCAATACCCCACACGACACCCACGGATCGCAGGTTCATCGACGACCTCCTCCTTCGACCACGCGCCACCGGCATCCGATCCGGTGAGGACCTTCGTCAAGACCGACCTTCGACTCCGCCGACATTACCACGAACGACCGCACGAGTGCGACAGAAGACCGTCCCGGGGTGGATGACGGACGGGGGGCAGAGGCCGGCGGTGTCAGGACTCGTCGCGAACCTCGCGTTCGCTGGCTCGGCCGTTCACGAAGGTCCATTTCACCGGGTAGACGTCAGGGTCGAAAATCACGGCGTAGAAATGCCATACCAGAATCGCCAAGGAGGCCAATATGGCCTCGTAATAGTGGATCAACGTGGCGACGTCGATCACGAGGGTCGAGGCGATGCTGAGAACGAAATCGTGCTCCCAGAGTACAGCTCCAGTGACGACCATGACACTCGTCCCCCAGACCATGGCCCAGTATTCGATCTTCTCCGTGTAACTGAATCTGGCGAAGAGCGGGGGCGACTTCTTGATTCCGACAAGATACCCACCCATTCCAGCGGCATCCCGGAAGTCTCGCAGTCGCGGCCATATGTCCCTCAGCCACCGACGTCCATCCCGCGAAAGCACCACATAAAGCGCGTGGTAAACCGCCACGAAAATCATCAGGGCCGCTGCCATGCGGTGCGCGACCCCTCGAACCGGGAACTCCCCTTCCCACGAAAGGATCGGCCGGGCCCAGAACGATTCAGGGAACTTCAAAGCGAATCCGGTGACCACGAGGGCAACGAAGCTCGTCAGAAGAAGGACGTGCTGGATCCGCTCGTGAACTGTCAGACGCAGAGGGCCAAGATCGGGATGGTTGCTTCGAATGTGCCGGAGAAGCTTCTTGAACCAGTCCAGAGCGTTGTGCAGGAACATGCCGCCGATCGTCATTGGGATCAGGATCAAGTAGAAAAGCCGGACGTACCGGATCCACCGACTCTCTGCCGCCGAGGCCGGCACCTCGTGGATCGAGGAGACGGTCAAGGAGGAACCTGCGTTCGGATGGCAACGACCACAGGTGCGTGCCAAATTCGCTTTGTTGATCATCGATCGCGGATGACTGGAGGGAAGGATGTCGTGGACTCCGTGACAGCTTGCGCAGTTGGCCACGGTTTTGGAGCCCGATCGGGCCGCGAGCCCGTGGAACGAGTCCTGGTAGCTGGCCAGCCGACCCGAAGGAAGTCTAAACCGAGTCTTCAACCGAACGTCCTCGTGACAGCGGGAGCAGGTCATCAGCGATACGTTGGACCTGTGGACCGGCGAATTCGGATGTCGAGGAGAGAAAATCCCGTGTTCTCCGTGGCAGTCGACGCAGGAGGGCGAAGCCTGGATGCCTCGAGCGAGCGAGCGTCCGTGGATGCTCGCGGAGTATTGGACGCCGACCTTCTCGTGACAGTTCGAGCAGGTACGAGACACCCGCGCCTTGGCAACCAAGGACTGAGGATCTCGAGCGGGAAGGATCCCGTGACTGCCGTGGCATGGGACGCACGCCTTGGCCGACGAAGGTGGCACCCCCGCGCCGTGAACACCGGCCGCAACGACTTTGGCGCTCGCCTCGTGACACCCGATGCACGAGGCTCTGGCCGTTCGGGTGCTGTGCCCGGGCTTGTCCGCGCCGCGATGACAGCCGATGCACGAAACGCCGGAGTGGATGCTCGCTTCGAGGGCGCGCTGGTCGAACTCCGGTCCCTGGGCCGCACCCGAACTCGTTCCCCCTTTCGCGGGGTGGCAGGAGAGACAGTCGGTCTCGGCGGACACCGGACCTGCGGCCCAGAGGACGCTCGTGAACAGGAGAGCCAGAGAGAGAGCCATCCTCGTCATCGAAGCCGTGCAGAGCCGGAGTCCGGTGGAATTCAGCGTCTTGCTTGCCATCGCGGTAGCTTTCCGGAGAATGGACCAGCCCGGTTCCTCTGGTCTTACCTGGTTTCCTGATGGTCTTACTGGAAAAGAGCGTCGACGAACTCTTGGGGCTTGAATGCGTCGAGATCCTCGAGGCCTTCGCCCACGCCAACGAAACGGATCGGAAGGCGGAGCTTCTGGCTGATGGCCGCCACGATCCCTCCCTTTGCGGTCCCATCCAGCTTGGTCAGTATGAGCCCGGACAGGGAAAGAGCCTCGTCGAAGAGCTTGGCCTGGCTGATGGCGTTCTGGCCCGTGGTGGCATCGAGGACGAGAAACGTTTCGTGAGGGCCGTCAGGCACGATCTTCTGGACCACCCGGCGAATCTTACGGACCTCCTCCATCAGATTGGTCTGGGTGTGCAGCCGGCCGGCCGTATCGATGAGGACGAGGTCCATCTTGCGGGATCGAGCCGCCGAAAGCGCGTCGAAGACGACCGCGGAAGGGTCTCCACCTGGCGCGCCCTTCTGGACATCCAACCCCAGACGTCCACCCCAAACGCAGAGCTGCTCGATCGCGCCGGCCCGGAACGTGTCGCCCGCCACCAGCATGATCTTCATCCCGTAACCCTGGAAGATATGGGCGAGCTTGGCGATGGTCGTGGTCTTACCGACACCGTTGACGCCGACCACGAGGATCACCGAAAACGGAGTCCGGTTCAGGTTCATCGGTTCCTGGACCGCTGTCAACTTGGTGCGGAGAAAGTCCTTGATCAGCTCCAGTCCTCGATCCGGTTTGAACGTCGGATCCTCAGAGACACGCTGGCGCAGGAGGGTCATCACCTCGCCCGCGACCTCCACTCCGCAGTCCGCGGCGATGAGGATCTCCTCGAGGCTCTCGAGGAAGGCCTCGTCGATCTTGGGGGCCGTTTGGAACAGAGAACGAAGCTGATCGGTGAACGAGGCCCTCGTTCTGGAGATGCCAGCGGTCAATCGCGAGAACCAGCTCGATTGACCGGGTCTCTTCACTTCCGGAGTTGGCGTCGAAGGCTGAGGCTCGGGCTGGGGCGCGATGGGCGGCGTGTCCTGGGAGGACTGTTCCTGGAGCGATGATGGCCCCTCTGCTGGCTGGTCTTCGGGCCGTTTCTTGCGCCACCACAACACCATGATCGATCACTCCTGGCTCGCCCGGGTCGTCCCCGGGCTTGGTACCACGGACGTTCGAGAACCCGTGGAAGGTTGTCTGGCAGCGGCCCTAGGTCGAGGCGGTCGGCTGCCTGGCCTTGGTCTGTCGCGCCTCTTCGAACAGTCTGTCGAAACGCTTTTCGAACCGGCTCTCCAGACAGTCGAAGGCGAGTGTCGCGACCGGTTCACTCGTGCCACCCAGGGCATCGAGGTCCGCCGGTTTCGCGAGAGGAAACGTCTCGAGGTTCCAGATCGCCTTGTGCCCATCGCCATCCGGATCGATCTCACTGTAGATCGGCGCCACCCGGCGAATCTCCTCCAGGACCTCGTCCGGACTCCCGTATTTCATCTTGAAGCGGAATCCCAGCTTCGAGGCGAGCTGACAGAGGATCTGCCAGGTCTGGATTCCTGATCGCGGCAAAATTGCCGGACGGACTCTCTGCACGCGTCGCTCCAGGTTCGTGAACGTCCCGCTGGTCTCGACCGGACTGGAGAGCGGCAGGACGACGTTGGCGTTCTGCGCGGTGGAGGTCATGAACAAATCGCCGACAAGGAGGAACTCCGCCGCGAGCAGCCCCTCCTTGAGCTCCCTGGGAAACGCCGTATTGCCCAAGGGATCCTCGCCCAGTACGACCGCGAGCTTGATCCTTCGATCTGCCAGGGCCTTGCGGAGCCCCTCCGGATCGCCCCTCACATCGCGCAGAGAGACACACCACTCCTTCTCCAGCGCCTGGGTGACCGCCTCGTCTCCAAGGGGCAAGTAACCTGGCAGCCATTCGGGATCGGCTCCCATGTCGAGGAGCCCTTGCATGTTGGATTTCTCCCGCAGAGCAAGGAGCGAAGCCCCCAGAGCGCGAGCGGCCAAGGCGAAGAGCTGCTCGTCGCCCGGAACACGAGGGCCGCGGTAGTCCTTGTTGAAAACGAGGATCTTCGAGCCGCTTGCCGACAGAACCCGGGCGGCTTCCTGGAGTGCGGAGAGCTCCACGCCGCTTTCGGCTACCAGGCTGTCCAGACAAAGGCCCGACTCGAGCCGATCGTCGATGCCGCCGCCTGGCAGATCGGGGATGAGACTCAAGAGACCCCGCAAGACCTTTGGCTCCATCCCGGCCCTGCACTTCAGAAACACCTCGGCCGTCCTGGACGTGCGGTTGTCGTTCGGGCCGATGACAACGAGCTGGCCACCTTTCCGAATGGCCCGTTTGGTCAGGAGGTCGACCACGAAATGCTCCTGGTCGAGATTCGAGTCAACGACGAGGAGCGTCCGAGCGTCGACAAGGTCACGGTAAGTGCCGGTCGACACCACTTCCGGATGGAAGAGGTCGGGATTCACGAGCCGGGAGAACGAGGTCACGTTGTGGGTCTTGAAAACCACCCGCGCGAGCTTCTGAGCGAGATAGATCTCCTCGTTGGTCATTCGAGGAGAGACGAAGACGGCGATCTCCTCGGGAACAGAGCTTTGCAGGAGCTCCTTCATACGCACGGCAGCGTACGACACGGCTTCCTCGATCGTAGTCTCCTGAAGCTCTCGACCCGGACGGATCCTTCCGGTCAGGAGTCGATCGGAAGACTGGACGTATTCGTAGCCGAAGATCCCCTTCCTGCAGTGGCCCCCGGCTGTCAACGGGTTGGCCTCGCATCGACCGACCTTGATCAGCGAATCGCCGAACGCGTCGAACGAGAGCTCACAACCCACGCCGCAGAAATGGCAAGTCGACGAGACTCTGTCGGTCGCCCAGGGGCCGGACTTGATCAACCACGGTTTTCTCGAGATCGCGCCGGTCGGACAGGTTTCGACGCACAAACCGCAGCTGACGCAGTCCGTTTCGAGGAGCGACCCGAGCAAGGCGGGGCGGACCATCGTCTGGAAGCCTCGGTTCACGAAGCCAAAGGCGTTGACCCCGACGACTTCGCTGCACATCCGGACACAGCGACCACACAGGATACACTTGTTCGGGTCCAGTTCGATCAGCGGGTGAGTCCGGTCCACCGAGTATTGATTCGCCACGCCCAGGAACGTGCGGATGTCGACCTGATAGTCGGTGGCGTACCGGCGCAACAGGCAATCGAAGAGGACCGAGCATCCGCATTCCAGACAACGCTTCGTCTCCTGCTTCACGTCGTCCGCCGTGTAACCGAGTTCAACCTCGGCGAAGCTGCACTGACGCTCGTCGGGTGGGATCGATGGCATGGGTCGATGTTCCATCTTCTCGGACGATCTGAGGTCCGCGGGTGTGACCTTCGCGAAGACGTCCTTCCGACTGCAGAACTCCACCGGCTCCGGCTCGACCCTCCCCGTCGCCACATAGCGATCGATGGCGTGAGCCGCCTTTCGGCCCGCGGCGATGGCCTCGACAGCCGTGGCCGCTCCGGTCACGACATCTCCACCCGCGAAGACGCCCTCCGCACTCGTCGCGAAAGTCTTCTCGTCCGTCTGGATGGTCTGTCTGCGAGTGAGCTTGAGCTCCTCACCGGGCGGGAGGAAGTTGGAGACCTTTCCGCCGATGAGCTCGTGGACCTTCGAGCTCTGACCGATGGCCGCCAAAATGGTGGTGCATCCGACCTGGAACTCGGAACCCGGGATCGGTTTCGGACTCCTCCGGCCGCTCGCGTCGGGTTCACCAAGCTCCATCCGGAGGCACTCGATCGCGACCACCTGGCCGTTCTGTTGGACGACCCGTGTCGGAGCCACGAGGAACTCCATCTTCACACCCTCGCGCTCGGCCTCCTCGATCTCCATCCTGTTCGCCGGCATCTCCTTGCGGGTGCGTCGGTACAGGATCTTCACCTCGCTGGCGCCGAGACGCAGGGCGGTCCGGCCGCAATCGATGGCCGTGTTGCCGCCACCGACCACGAGAACCGTCCCCGACAGGGCGATCGTCTTCCTGAGTCCGAAGTCTCTGAGGAACTCGATGCCGGATAGGACTCCCTGGGAGTTCTCGTCCTTCACGCCCATGCTCGCGCTCTCCCACGCCCCCAGCCCGAGGAAAACCGCCGCGAAGCCATCCTGCTTCAGACTGGCCAGGGTGTAATCCTCACCCAACCAGGCGTTGGTCGAAAGCTTGACCCCCAGATCGAGGATCTGGTTCACCTCTAGATCCAGGACCTCTTTCGGAAGGCGATACTCGGGGATTCCGTAGCGGAGCATCCCGCCCGCTTCGGGCATCGCCTCGAAGAGGTGAACGGAAAAGCCTTTGATGGCGAGATAGTACGCGCACGACAGTCCGGCGGGCCCGGCGCCGACGATGGCCACCCTTTTGCCGTTGGGCGGCGCGACCGTCGGCCGGTACGGTTGGGCTTTGCCCAGATCCAGGTCGGCGATGTACCGTTTGATGTAGTCGATGCCGACCGCCTGGTCGAGCATGCCGCGGCGGCACCCGCTCACCTCGCAGGGACGCGTGCAGACACGCCCGCAGATGGCCGGCAGAGGGTTTCGTTCCTTGATCAGTCCCACCGCTTCGGAAAACTTGCCCAGAGCGGCCAGGCCCACATAACCCTGGATATCGACGCCAGCCGGGCAGGCGAGCCGACATGGACCCAGGCAGTCGGCATAGTGGTTCGACAGCAGGAGTTCGATCGCCGCCTTGCGCGAGCGCCTCACCTCGGTACTGTTGGTCTCGATGACCATTCCGCAGGTCACCTTGGTCGAGCAGGCAGGCAAAAGGGTTCGAGCCCCCTTCACCTTGACGGCGCAGACGAAGCACGAGGAAAACGGTTCGAGCTGCTCGTCGTGACACAGAGTGGGGATGTCCGTGATCCCGTTCTCACGAGCGACCTCGAGGATCGTCCTGGCGCTGTCGGCGAAGACACGCTTCCCGTTGATCTCCAACTTCACGAGTGGCATTTCGGAGTCTGCTCCTTACCGTCAGTCCATGGACACGGCCTCGACACGACAGGCTTTGTGGCACTCGCCGCAATGGACACATTTGGATTGGTCGATGAGATGCTTCTTCTTCTTCTCTCCGGAGATCGCCTTGGTCGGGCAGACCTTCGAGCACATGACGCAACCGACGCAGTTATCCAGGATCGTGTACGTGAGGAGCTTCCGACACTGGTGAGAGGGGCACTTCTTGTTGCTGACGTGGGCTTCGTACTCGGCCCGGAAGTACTTGAGCGTGGTCAATACCGGATTCGGAGCCGTCTGTCCCAGCCCGCACAGAGACGTATTCTTGACGAGAACAGCGAGCTCTTCGAGGCGCTCGAGGTCCCCCTCCTTGCCCTGGCCGTCACAGATGCGGGTCAGAGTCTCCAGCATCCTCTTCGTGCCGATCCGACAAAATGTACATTTGCCGCAGGACTCCCTCTGGGTGAAGTCGAGGAAGAAGCGCGCCACGTCGACCATACAGGTCGTCTCGTCCATCACGACCAGCCCACCCGACCCCATGATCGCTCCGGTCTTGCTGATCGATTCGTAGTCGATGACCGTGTTCTGCAGCTCCGAGGGAATGCACCCGCCGCTGGGCCCTCCCATCTGGACCGCCTTGAACTTCTTGTCCTTCTTGATGCCCCCGCACACATCGAAAACGATCTCCTTGATCGTGATCCCCATGGGGACCTCGACCAAGCCACCCCGTTTCACCTTTCCGGCCATCGCAAAGACCTTCGTTCCTTTGCTGTTGGCGGTACCGAGCGCGGAAAACGCAGCCGCCCCGTTCGTGACGATCCACGGGACGCAGGCCAGGGTCTCGACGTTATTGATGCAGGTGGGGGAGTCCCACAATCCCTTGACGGCCGGAAACGGCGGCCGAACTCGCGGCATGCCACGCTTGCCCTCGATCGAGGCGATCAGAGCGGTCTCCTCGCCGCAGACAAAGGCGCCGGCCCCTTCCTTGAGCTTGACGTTGAACGAGAAGGCGGTCCCGGAGATGCGGTCACCCAGCCATCCGTGCTCCACGGACTGGGCGATGGCGATGTTGAGCCGCTCGATCGCCTTCGGATACTCGGCGCGAACGTAGATGTATCCGTGCGATGCACCGATCGCGTACGCGGCGATCGACATTCCCTCCAGGACCGAATGGGGATCGCTCTCCAAGACCGAACGATCCATGAACGCACCAGGGTCTCCTTCGTCCGCGTTGCAGACGATGTACTTGTCGATGCCCGGAGAGAGCCGAGCGAAGCGCCATTTCATCCCGGTGAGGAAACCGGCCCCTCCGCGACCCCGCAGCTTCGAATCGAGGATCGTCGAGATCAAGCTCTCCGGATCTTTCGCGGCGAGAACTTGGCCGAGCGCCTTGTATCCCCCCATCTTGAGATAGTCGTCGATCGATTCGGGGTCGATCCATCCCGAATTGCGAAGGACAATCCGCTTCTGGCGGGCGAAATAGGCCTGCTCGCTTCCCAGCCCGTCATCGGACCAAACGACCCACTCTTCGACCGGCTTGCCCTGGACGAAATGCTCCGTGAAGAGACGCTCGACGCGGTCTGGAGTGATCCCGCCGTACCAGAACGTCTTCCCGTCGTCTTGGCAAACGCTCACGAGCGGCTCTCGATAGCACATCCCGATGCAGCCGGTCTTGCTGAGATCGAACGCGACAGAAGTCGCCGCCCTCAGCTCGGCCACTGCCCGGTACGTCTTCTCGGCTCCCGCCGCGATGCCACAAGTTCCCAGCCCGACGAGGACCCTCATCTACAGCACCTCCCCGGGACCGAGTTTGCGGATCTTCTCGAGCACTTTCCTCACCGCGGCTGGCGTCAGGTTTCCGAACGTCGAGTTATTCACCATGATGACCGGCGCGAGGCTGCAGCAGCCGAGACAGGAAACGGTTTCGATCGTGAAGAGCCGGTCGGAGGTGGTCTCGCCATTCACGATCCCGAGAGTCTCCTCGATCGCGTCCGTGATCGATCCGGCGCCGCTCACGTGGCAAGCCGTCCCGTGGCAAACCCGGATGAGGTTCTTGCCCACCGGAGCGAACCGGAACTGGGCATAGAACGTGGCGACTCCATAGATCTGGGCGAGCGGTACGCCGCTCTTCTCGTGGATCTCGAGGATCCGCTCGCGGCTGACGTACCCATCGATCGTCTGAGCCTGTTGCAGGAGGGGGATCAGCTGACCTTCCTGACCGGCGAAGTGTTGCCTCTTGAAGTCGAATTTCCTCATCTCGCTCACGGATTGCCTTTCACCGCTCTGTCGCCGATGGTGATCCGTACGCCGCATCTCGGGGGGCCCTGAGGCTCCGTCTTGGGGGAGGAGACGTCCGATCGCGTGGCTTCCTCTTGTGTGGCTCTCGATCCGGTCAAAAATGACCTTGTCGAGAATCGACCGCAGAATCTTACGCCCTGGACTGGTCTTGCTGTCAAGGGGTGGCGCAGCCCCGCAGCCGCTGATCCCCCACCTGCACCCCGTCTGCGGCGTCAGAACTCGTTACCGCTCCTCCGGCCTACCTTCTAACCGTTCGTGGAAGTTGTCCGAACCGGAAGCCGCGCGCCTTGAGCTTGGTCAGGATCGAATCGAGATGATCAGCCGTGATCTGCTGTATGTCGTGCATCAACACAAGGCCACCGCCGACCTCTTCGGCTTGCTGCACGACCCAGCTCTCAAAGTCGTCACGGAACATCCCAGGCCGCTCGGCCTTGCCCTTTCCCGGTCCGAAATCGTAGTCAAGAGAGTCGATATCCCATCCGATGCCGCCATCTCCATACCCTTCGCTTTTGACCACGGCGTCCTGCCATGGCCCCTTATGGCCATAGGGATACCGGAAATAGAGCGGCATGTCACAAGACATCGACTGGATCTGTTCTTTGGTCTTTCGGAGGAACTCACGCTGCTGATCGCGGCTGGCCGCGTATTGATGTTCCCATTGGTGGTTACCGACGGTGTGTCCCTCGGCGATCTCCCGCCTCACCACGGCCTCCTGCCCCTCGATCATGGTGCCGACGACGAAGAAGGTCGCCTTGATCTCATGCTTGGCCAAGACATCGAGGATCTTCGAGGTATACCGCCCCAACGGTCCGTCGTCGAAGGTGAGATACAAGACACGATCCGCATCCAAACCCAGAGAGGCTGCCACTGAGCGATCGTTCACGCTGCCCGCCGCGCAGCCGGCAAGCTTCGCTCCCGCGCCCTCGAAATCCGCGACAGCCACCTGTTCGGGTTCCCCTCCCACCGGAATCTCCTGGGCGACTACCGGAGAATAGACTGCGAGCACAACGGCCAACCGCGCCACGAGAAAAGCCCTTTTGATCCAGAACATGGGTTTTGACTCCTCCTGCTTGGCAACGGGTGGCCCCTGCGGACAACAACGTTCGCTCCCGAAAACGCTCGCGTCCGGACGTAGCAAGAAGCACGCCGAACCACGCGGAGGAGCATCCGGATGTCGGGGTATCGAATCCGACACGGACGCGGAAACCTCAGAAAGAGAGGACCGGATCGGATTCAAGGAGAATTCTTCTTCGACAAAGAGAGATCGCTCGTCCGATGCTCGTGTCTCCAAGACGCGACAGTCGATCGTCGCGTGCCAGCAACGGGCGTGATCCGTTCGGCACGCCTCCCCACACGGGTGTCAGGGACAAGAGCCGGAGGATCTCTCGATCTTCAAGAGATCGAACTCGGCTCGAAATCCCTCACCCTTGGGACTGCACGCATACAGACCGCACCGGACCGAGAGCCCGATCCTATCGTCGTGGAGACGCGCCATCCTCATCTGACTCCAGCTTCCGGAACCGAAACCGCCCGCGGTTTCATACTCCACTATGTAGTCACAACCCTCTCGTCTCACCCGCAAGCTGACCTCGTTCCGATCACGGGCGAACTCTTGGGTCGACCAGTCAGAATACCCTTTGTTGGTGACGACGGCACCGAGCCTGCAGGGTCCGTCGGGTTCATACTCAACCGACGCTTTCAACCAGCACTCGGACGTGATGTATACCATGAGGCCCGCTTGGTCATATTGATGGACCGGGAAAAAACGCACCTTTGTCGAGAGCGTGAAATCGCCATCGACCAAGGTATGGAGAAAATGCCCGTTGTCCGCCTCGAAACCGTAATGAGTCTTCTGCCAGAAGTCTGTCTTAGACCGAGTCTCGACAATGAGAGCCGACCGAGTCGAATCCACGGTGTGCCTCAATGGCAGATGAGACCAATTGAGGCACTCACTGTACTTTGGTCCGTCAAACTCCTCGAGAAGAACCAACCTATCCATGGCGACAACTCCCAGTGTTCCTCAGTTCGTATCATGAACCCCCCAGACCATGGCCAGGAGCCGACGCGGGCGTTTCAGGACTCAGATCCTCTTCCGGAGCGCGGTACGTCAACATCCTGCTGAGCGGCGCAAGAAAGAAGATGATCATGGCCGTGTACACCAGCAAGCTTCCAAAACCGACCTGAACCCCACAGCAGTCGTTCACCTTGCCAATGAGCCAATTGAACGCCATCGAGACAGTAGCAGCCCCGGTGATGATGAACCCCATGGCCGAGCCCATTGCGTTCCCTTGTGAGAACTCCTTCATGATGATGGTCATCACGGTTGGATATTTGATGGAAATGAAGAATCCCATCAACGGAAACAGGAGCAAGCCGTGGCCTCCGCCGGCCAACCCCCCTGCGAACAGAAGCGTAGAGAATACGGTGCAATACAGAACCGTATCCACGTAGCCAATCCGTTCGGCAATATAGCCGCCAACCACCCTTCCAAGGGTGAACGCCACGAAGAATAGCGACAGGTACTGCGAACTGGAACGCTCATCCATGCCGCGTTCTACCTGCAGAAATGTGACCAACCAGTTGCCTATCCCATTTTCCGCAAGCTGACAGAAGCCAAGAACGGCAACAAAGAGCCACACCCGCCTGTCGCAAAGCAGACTCTTCACAGGAAACCGCTGCTCGCTGACGCTCGATTTCCCGGGAAAGCGCGCGAGCAATAGGAAGATGAAGATGATTCCAACCAAGGCCAAAGAATAGAGATAGATGTTTCTCCAGCTCACGTCATGAAAGAGCAACAATCCCGCGTATCGTGGGCTTACCGAAGCACCTACACCATAGAATAGATGGAGAAAGCTCATCATGACCGCTGCATTGGTGATGAAGATCTGGCCGCCCAACGCGTTCAGGCCGACCTCCAGAAGTCCGAATCCGGAGGTCAAAAGAGTCAACAGCGCGATGAGCACTGAATAGGAGCCGACGAACTGAAGACCCACGATCCCGACCATCAGAAAAATCAAGCCAAGAGCCAGTACGTGCCTTCTTCCATATCTGTCAATCGCCACGCCGCCGATAAAGGGAGCCACGAGATATCCGGCGCCCGTTACGAACAGCATCAATCCGATGCTGCTGTAATCGACGCCGAACTCCTTCTTGATGGCGGGAATAACGGTCCCGCGTATATTCTCCAAGAAACCGAACAAGGCCATGACGACAAAGGAAAGGACGGTCAGAAGGAAGAATCCGTTGTTGTGTCCGGCGCGACGATCCATAGATGACATGATCAACCATCCGTCCGCCATCCCAAGCGGACAAAGCCAACAGAACCAACCATCACCAGAATGGACACGACCCCCGCCAATTTTAGGCCTGTCCCACAGAAGTACCTGATCGGATCACCACGCTGTGAACGGAGCTCCATCCGGACTCAGCTCCAGACGTATCCCATTCGGGGAATCAATCGGTGTGATGGCCAAAGACCAGAGGAAAGCGGCAGACTCCACGACTCAGGAACATCCAGACCTCGAGAGTCCGCCCTGACAAGAGCTTGGCACTGTTCCGCGGGACGATCCAGCTCCAGGTGGAGACGTTGCCCGCGGTAGAGGCGGCGCACATACCTGTCCCGTATCTTTTCTTCACTTCCGTAATGGAGAATGTCTCTGGGGCGGCGCAACGCCCTCGCAAGACCGTCGTCAAAGGAAAGGTCGATCCATACCTTATAGTCAAAGACCTCGGGTAGGCTTCGTTTGAACAGGAACACACCCTCCACCAGAACGACGCACGGTCCGTGCACTCTGAGCACGACCTCGTTCACGCTGTCGTTCAGAAGGTCCGATTCCGGGATCCGCCTTCGAAAGCACAAATGTCTCCGGGCCGGGGCCAAAACGTCAAGAAAAAGCCGTTCATAGTCGAACGATTCGTAGTAGTACCCCACAGCCTGGTCAGGATTGGAGTTTCGCAATTTCTGCTCCAGCAGAAAATCATCACCGGAAATGGATACGCAACGGATTCCATGCTGAGTGAGAACCTGGGAGATTCTCTTGGCCAGAGTCGACTTGCCCGAGCAATCGATTCCCGAGATGCCGACCACGTAATTTTTGCGAGACCTCGCGCTGCCGCGGAAACCCCGGACAACGGCCGCCAAGACCTCTCGAACCGTGGAGTAATGCATGAAGACCTCGTCAATGTGACCCTAAATGCGGTCGAACAGGCTCAGAATTCCGTCCAGATCATTCGCTCTGAAATAGTCTTTATTGAAACAGTGCTTATCGCTGACCTTGCGCGAAATATGCAAGACCTTCATACCACACCGCAGAGCTCCGTGAATGTCGGTCATCTCGTTGTCTCCAACATGAACGGTCTCTCCCGGGGAGACCTTCAGCGCGTCGAGAGTCGACCTGAAAGCTCGCTCGTGTGGCTTTGAGACACCGATTTCATCGGAGAACGTCAGGGCGGAGAAGTACTTGAGAAGACCATCTCGCTGCAGCACATTCCGGAGAACTCGCCCCGGAGTCACCCCTGTGTCCGATATCAACCCAAGCGGATGTCTTTCCGCCAAGAAGCCCAGAACCTTGTCAGCTCCGGAGAAGGGGCGTGGCGGAATGCCGGCCGTGACATCCTCGACCTGGTCCACAAGAACACCCAGGAGTGATGGTGAGACGCAAAAGCCAAAAAAGGACAGAGCGGAATCGATCCGCTCTCGGGCTCCGACCGTTCGGCAGTTCACCGCCCACTCATGGTCGGCCCTTTTCTCAACCCGATTGAGAACAGAGTTGAGATCGTCCCTCGCAGTGTTCACGCCCCACTCACTGAATGCTTTGTAGATAAGATCACGCCTCGTCTCCTTCCGGACCCTGTCGGAACCGACGTCATCGTCATAGATCGTATTCCAGAGATCGAAGGTCACCGCGCGAATAGCCACAGGATCTCCCCTTGGCCCCAGCCCCGAGAATTGGAGGTTGCGTACAGCGTCAACGAGACCCATCCGGCAAGGTCATGGATGTACGATCACCTTGATGGCCTGTGCGCTCGCCGAAATTGCCCCGCTTTTCAGATCACACCCAAGCCGGCTTAGAGCGAGCTCCATATCGGAAAGCGGGAAATGTTCCGTGATGAGTCTCTTGACCGGAACGACCCTTGATTGGATCATGTAGTGCGCTGTCGCGAAGGTCCCCAGGGAATCGATCGATCCGACGACACTGAGGCTTCGGTCAACGATGTCCCTTGGGTTGAACGTGGCCGCCTTGTCTCGTAGGCCAACCAGAAGCAGGCGACCACCACGGGAAAGAACGGACATCGATTCCGACGACATCACACCCGTCGTGTCCACGATCACGTCCAACTGGCAGTCTCTGGGAGAGATGGCAAGCGCGGCTTCCTTCAGACTCGGATAGACACTCCAATTCGTGCTCACGACACCGGCGGCCATCTTCGCGCGCTCAGGGGAGATTTCGACCACTCCTCCAGAGAGGCCCTTCGCGGCCAGTGCATAGCTGTACAACATGCCCATTGGCCCGGCTCCGATGACCACGGTCCTGAACTCCGGACGAACACGGATCTGGTCGATACCGGTCAACGTACAGCTCAAGGGCTCGGTCATCGACCCCTCTTCGTAGCTGATGTGATCACTCATCCTGTATAAGAACCGATCCTCGGTCACGTAATGAGTGGTAAAAGTGCCGTCGCTGCTGACTCCGGTCTCCGTCTGATTCTTCAGCTCACAGTGATTCTGCCGTCCGGATCGACACATGAAGCACTGACCGCAGTAATAGGTCGGGTCGATCACCACACGGTCCCCTGGAGTAAGGGTCGTGACGCTCGGACCCACGGAGACGACATCGCCTGCCGACTCATGTCCCAGAATCACCGACGGCTTCGCATGATATTGGCCGCTGATGATTCCAAGATCAGTGCCGCAGATTCCCGTTGCCCGAATTCTCACGACGACCTGGTGCCCTTTGGGATCTCCGGGCTCCGGACGATCCTCTGTCGCGAGGTGCCAGGGGGCTCTGTAGATGATGGCTTTCATTGATTTTCTCCCGAGCGCTACGCCCTCTTGCCAACGTTGGGATTGGTCCCGGTCTAGTCGATGCTCGATATGGTCTTTGACAATCTGTCCACGATCTCGGTCAAGTCGTCCTGGGTCGATACGAGCGCAGGCCTGACCTTCACGACATTTCCGAATCCATAGCGTGAACCCCGCAGGATGAGGCGTTGCGCCTCGAATGCTCTGTCGACGATCGCGGTCGTTTTCGCGGAGTCAGGCGCGTTGTGGTCACTGACGATTTCCAGGCCCCACATCAGGCCTATGCCTCGGACATCTCCGATGCATCCATGCTTTTTCTTGAGTCCCTGCAGCAACTTTCCAAGGAGCTCGCCGTTCTTTCTCACGTTCTCCAAGAAGCCCGGTTCTGACAGGACTTCGACCGTCTTCTTGGCAGCCACCAGCGAGAGCATGTTGCTTCCCGACGTGAACGAGTGCTCATGTTTTTGGAGTCCATTGATGCGCTCTTCCATGAGCACAGCGCCGACTGGCACGCCGATTCCCCCCAGGCCCTTCGCCAACGTGATGATGTTCGGCTGAATATCCATGGAGGTGCTGGCGTACATGAAACCCGTCCGCCCCAGTCCTGTCTGCACCTCATCCGCTATCAACAAAATCTGATGTTCGTCGCAGATTTGGCGAAGCCTTTTGAAGTAGCCCGGAGGAGGAACGATATTGCCGCCGTTTCCAAGAACGGGCTCGACGATCATGCAAGCGACGGATCCACTGCTCGCGTATTCGATGAAGTCAGCTATGGCATCGGCGCAGAGGAGGTCGCATCGCGGGTACGTGCTCTTGTAGTGACAACGGAAGCAGTAGGGACCAGGTACGCAGATGCCATTGCCCGCGGACGCGTTGGGAAACTCCGCGCGGCGAAAGGCGTTTCCCGAGATCCCTGTCGTGAACAGAGTCTGTCCGTGGTGAGACAGAAACAGGCTGATGACATCGGTGGCACCCGTGTATTTCTGTGCGACTTTGACAGCGCATTCATTTGCCGTGGAGCCCGTGATGTCACGCATCCATCCTGCGTCGATCTTGGCTGGCGCGTCTTTGAGCAGTTGTCTCAATAGATCGGCCACGTATGGCTCCGTGAAATGCGACGACATGTGAACCAATTTTCCAACCTGCTCACGCAGCTCTTTAACGAGGGATGGGTGGTCATAGCCCAGAGCAAGATTGAACGTTCCTGATGCCGCGTCTATGTATTCGATGTTGTCTTCCGTAAAGAGCCGAATTCCGACTCCCCGGTTGAAGATACCGCTAACTTCCGCTTTCACCTTCGCCGCTTCCTCCTCCACGCCAGTATCCGCAGCGCATCGCGAATGATCGACCTCGGTCTCCTCGGGAAATGTCGCGCTCGAAGGCAATACCTTGGATGTCCACATAGAACAGATTCTCTCCTCTTCGCGAACAGCGGTTCGACGGTCGACCACTCATCCCGAGTTCCAAGCTCCGAAACTCATGCTCGCGAGAAGACAGTTCTCTCGATTGTGGTTCGGGCGTGCCCGGCACGTGGGCTATCGACAGAAAGATGCAATCAAGAAGCGTGCCGGATTAGCAGCAGAACAGAGAATCGTCAAAGACGTCCGGATTCGAGAGCCCCAAGTAGACCGTCTCGCGCGTCATAAAAGCGGGTTCATTCGACGACCCCATCAACGATCAGCCTCTGTAAAGACGAGACGGTCCACCGACTTCAGCGTCATTTGTCCATCGAGACAAAAAGCCTGTCGGGGCCTTACTCCGAAAGCCTCCCAGGCTCGAACGACCTTCCAGTGGTGGCTCATTTTGGATCATTCATGGGCTGTGAGACCCTGAGAGCCTTTAACGAAGCGGAAGGTCGGGATAGCCCATTATCAGCCACAAGTAGCCTAAAATGGGCCATCTCATCCTGACGGAAGTCTGGTCGAGACAAGCTCCAAGACCCCATCGAACGGCCAGCTCAGAAGTCGTGAGAGAGAAGCTTGTGTCCGGCAGGACACAGCCGAGTGCCCGCCTGGACACAAGCGAGTGTCTCACGAGATGGTACGGCGACGCCCATGCAGGCACGTCCGCTTCGACTCCAGAATGGCCGAGCGGAGCGCGTCTTCTCAATCGAGCGATCCTTGATCGAGCTATGACCAACTCCGTGGGAGCTACCGCCCCCGTCCCATACATCCACCGACATAACTTAAATAATCACTTCCGCTATCTTCTCCCGCCTTCTCCACACACATTCTATTGCAGAATTCGTCTTACTCTCATAGCATCAATGCGGTCGAGTTTTTGACGATTTGGAGGAACGATGATGATCGCAGTGGGCCTCGAAACGCTACGAAGACAAGCTCTTCTCTTCGCGGTATTTGTTTTGCTCGTGGCTGTCGGAGCCCCGATCCAAGCACAGATCGCCGCGCAATCCCAGGTCATAATTCCCACATCCTCGCTGCCTCGAACGGCCGACTTCTCCGTCCGTGCGCATTCCAACTTCTGGATCTGCCAGTCGACGACCGGCAGCACCGCCATTGTGGGCGAGACCCCTTCCAAGATCCGCCAGGTGTACGGGCTGCCACCGCTTGGTGGCTCCGGAACCATCGCGATCGTGTGCGCTTATCATTACCCGACGGCTTTGGCGGACTTCAACGTCTTCTCCAAGCAATTCGGACTCCCGCGCGAGACCTCGAAAGACCCCATGGCAGTGAAGAACAAGGTCCTCCAGGTCGTATACGCTCGGGGTACTCAGCCGGCTGTGGACGCAGGTTGGTCCATGGAAGCATGTTTGGACATTCAGTGGGCCCACGCGATGGCCCCGAACGCGAAGATCGTCCTGGTAGAATCGGCTTCAAACACGTACGTCGACCTGTTCCAGGCGGTCGACGTGGCGAACGCGCAGTCGAATGTCAAGCAGGTCTCGTTGAGCTGGGGGGGCGGCGAGTTCTCCGGCGAAACCGTGTGGGACAGCCACATGAAGAAGGCGGGAGTCGTGTACGTGGCAGGTTCGGGCGATGTAGGCGGCAATACCATCTATCCGTCGGTCTCGCAGTACGTGGTCTCGGTTGGTGGAACCGCGATCAATCGAAATGCCAAGGGTGTTTTCACGAAAGAGACCGGCTGGATCAACGGTGGCGGTGGGCCGAGTCTCTTCGTGCCGATCCCATCCTACCAGTCCTCCGCGAAGACGGTTAAGGCCAAGTGTGGTGCCTATCGCGGAACCCCTGACATCTCGTTCAACGCCGACCTGGCTACCGGCTGCGCCATCTACGACAGCACCCCGTACTCTGGACTCTCCGGCTGGATCGTCGTCGGTGGGACCAGTCTTTCGGCCCCGGCGCTGGCCGGTATCCTGAATCTATCGCACAGCTTCAACGGCTTCAAACCGAAGTCCACCAACGACCAACTCACCACCATCTACAAGAACCTCGGGAAGGCGCAGTACTTCCGTGACATCGTGACAGGGACCGCTGGCACCTATTCGTGTACGACAGGCTGGGACTTCATCACCGGAGTAGGCAGTCCGTTGGGGACGCAAGGCAAGTAGCCTTAGCTTCCATCCGGATTGATCGCGAATGCACAGGCTCTCAAGGATCACGAGGTCGAAGGACCCTCACTCCATGAGGGCCTGTTGCAGAGTGAGCCGAAAGGTTGCGATCTCGAACGGCTTTCGGAGAATCCTCTCGTGCTCGGCAACGCTTCCCCTTCGTTGATCGATGACCTCGGTATGGGCCGTCATGAGCACGACCTTGAGGTCCGGACAGATTTCTCTGCACTTGCGGGCGAGGACCAAGCCGCTCTTCCCGGGTAAGACGACGTCCGTCAGGAGAAGGTCGATCGACCTGAACGCGTCCTGGTATTTCTCAAGAGCTTCTTCGGCACTGGACGCCATCAGAGTCCGGTAACCATCCAGCTCCAAGATTTTGACCACAAGGTTCCGCACCTCTTCCTCGTCCTCCACGACAAGCACGGTCCGCCCCTGTCCGACCTGCACGATGCCTGACTGGGGGGCAACGACCGGCTGCGGAGAAAGGAAGGGCTCTTGTTCAACGTCCATCCTGGGAAGACAAATGTGCACTTTGGAGCCTTCGTTCGGCTTGCTCTCGACCTGGATGATGCCACCCGCCCGCTCCACGATGGCGTAGGCGGTGTAAAGACCCAGACCCACGCCTCGGTCGGGGTCCTTCGTAGTGAAGAAGGGCTCAAAGAGGTGAGCTCGGATGCCGGCGTCCATACCGACTCCAGTATCCGATACGGTCACGCACGACATGCCCGATTTCGCGCCAAACGGCTCCGCGAATCGACAACAGACAGGAACCTCGGTTGAGGTCTCGACACTCAAGACGCCGCCGTCGGGCATGGCGTCACGCGCGTTGAGAGCAAGAACAAGGAAGACCTGTTCGAAATCGCTGGGGCTCAGATTCCATCGTCCGGTCTCGGTTCCCAGCGCGGTCGTGATCCGGACGTTCGCCGGGATCGTCGGCTTGACAGCCGCAATGGCTTCGAGGACCGACTCGTTGACCGAGAGCGCGTTGCGGACATCGGGTCCGGGTTTTCCGATGAGCGTCATCCTGCGAACCAGATCCGACGCCCTCCGCCCTGCGTTCGTTATGCTTGAGAGAGCGCGCTGCGCGGGTGAATCGGACGGCACAATTCGGGAGGCAATCGCCGAGTTCCCGAGCATAATCTGAAGAAGGTTGTTGAAATGGTGAGCCACACCAGCGGCCAACACCCCCACGGCCTTGATCTTCTGTGCCTCGAAGAGTTGCTTCTGGTGTGCCAGGTCTCGAGAATGCTCCCTCCGGCTCGCCTGCTGGAGCAGTTCACTCTGGTGTTTGATCTCATCCTTCTTCTGAGCCAGCTCCACGAAAACCCGAACCTTTGACCGAAACACAGAGATATCCACTGGCTTGTGGAGGATGTCGACAGCGCCCGCTCCGTAGACATCCTCGATGCAGACCCTGCTCCGTTCCATGCCGGTGACGAAGATGATGGGGGTGGCGCTGGATCGTTCGAGCTCACGGATCTTCAAAGCCGTTTGGAACCCGTCGAGTCCCGGCTTCATGTAGACGTCGAGAACGATCACTGCGAAGTCAAGCTCTCGCACACACTCCAGTGCCGCCTCCCCGGAAGAGGCCAGCACAATGTGCTGGTTCAGACTCTCCAGGAAAGAGCGGTGGGCGAGAAGAATGTCTTCCTGGTCATCGACCAAGAGGATGTTGACCTGGGGGGTTGAGGGACTCATCGTTTCATTTCGGCGGATGTCGCTGACCGTGGTTGCACGACTTGGATGAACCACCACAATGGCACGAGGCTCGCTCGATTTCAACCCTCATCGGTCGAGAGTCGCGGTCCCCAGAGCCCTCCGGATCATCCGAAACTCGGCCCCCCGTGTGCCCACGAACTCGCGAACCTCGGATTTTTCTGAGTCTGAGAGTCCCAAGATCCATTCGGCTGCCATCTGAGCGTACGAGTCCGCGTATTGAGTCCATCGATCCGCCTGAGTTGTCGATCCCTCCTCCTGAGCCGCTAGACGATTGAACCGAGAGATCCGGGCGACAACGTCCACGGCCGTCGGTTTCAACCAGCTCAAAAGACCCTTCATGACAGCGTCCCGGTTGGCCTTCGTGTCGATTCCCTCGAATCCGAAGGCCAGATAGACAAGCCGACTCTCACAGGGCCGAGACCGGACAGCAGCAACCCCCTGTCCTCCCGAGTACGATAGATAGGGCTCAACCCCTGGAACACCGTCGGCAACGGCAATGACGTCAGGAAAGAGCTGGTTGTTCGCCCCGTCGCCCCCCTCGATTTTGAAGGAGAGACCCGCCCCCTCGATCTGACGAGCCACGGTCGTATCGCTGACGAAACGGGCACCCAAGAGCTCTCGATAGAAGGGGGTCTTTCCCAATTCGAAGCCCAACTCCTGGCCAGAGACGATCATGCGCCCCCCGCTCTCGAGATATCGCCGCACGATCGCCTGGTCGGCGGCCGTGAACGAATCGACGCTCTTCTGTCCCGTGACCCAAACAACGAGAGGGTAGCCCAGCAGCCCTTCCTCCTGAACGGCCCCCTGTGCCCCCGCATCCCAGGTGTCACAGGACAGACCCGCCGTTGTCAACGACGACTGGTAAAACCGGGCATACCCCTTTCGCTCATCATTGGCGACGATGAGAACGGAGGGCAGCCGGGTCACGCTGACAGACAGGGTCGTATCCTGCTGGACCGTCAGGTCCGCCTTTACAAAGGGCCTGAAGCCAAGCGACCACGCGACGAGCGTGTACGTTCCGGCCGGCACCTTCACAGAGAAGGTTCCGTCCCCCTGAGTTCGAAGGGATCGCACCGGCGTGCCTTTCAGAGCGATGGTCGCCGGAACAGGCTCTGACGTGTCCCCCCTAAGCACCCTTCCGGACAGATTCCAAAGCGGGGCGGGTTCGAGCGCAATTGCCAGAGTCGCGGTCTGGTCGGCCTCGACCTTCACGGTCAAAGCCTTTTTCTCCACATAGCCGAACGATCGCACCGTCACCCGGTAATCGCCCGGCGGCAGCGGCACCTCGATCGATCCGGTCAGCTCCGAAGTTGTCAAAGGTCCAGGACGCCCCTCGACTAGAACCTGTGCTGCCAGAGGTTTTCCAGACCCGTTCGTGACCGTGACAGAAAGGGTCCCACTCAGCTGGAGAATGCCTCGATCGACGAAGACACTCCGGATCATCGGCACGTGCCGGCCTTCGTTCAATTGCCGGTCCGCCTGGAGGAGAGCGTTGGCCGCATCGGCGAACCTGGAGTCGGGATGGAGGAAATAGTGGGACTGCAGCACAAGCCGATCCGAGTCTTTGGATCCCAGGTTCTGCCAGACCTGCCTCAGACAAGCGCTCCAGATCTCCCCGTCGGAATGGCCATCGCCCGTGAAATCCCCGGGATAGCGCTTCGTACCGTCGATCCGTCGGAGATAAGGAGGAGAGTGGTCGGAATAGGCCGTCGCGTCCCACATAGCGATCAGAGTCGGATAGTAGGAGCTATCAGGGCGCATGGCCGCGGCCCAGTAGTCCGCGAATCCCTCTCCGATCGCGATCCCCTCGGAATTATCGGCAAAGCCCGGAACCTGATCGTCCAGAATGGCGTGGCCGTACTCGTGCAGGATCGTGTCCGCATCCTCTGAATCGTCCACACCGCCCGCGCCGAGCGTCAACTGCTTCGTCAGGGGGCTGAAGGACGAGTTGTCCTCAGGAGTACCGTCGACGATGGCGACCTGGGGACGGCGCACCACACTCGAAAAGCCCAGGCTCTGGATGTACCTCTGGGCACGGTCGAGATGGAAGTACACCATCACCTGTCCCAACCTCTTGTTCGAGCGAGTGTAACTATAGACCCCCTTGGTCTCGACAGCCGGTTCCGGTTTCGACTTGGAGAGATCCGCGTAGGGTCCCCGAAGCATCCCGGAACCGTCGAGGTCGAGGAGTTCGACTTCCCGGTAGGCTTCGGCCGGAACCGCTGAGTCCGAGCCGTTCTGATTCTTCAAGCCCGGGTTTCTGAGAGTCACGACCGGGTTCGGATCAAACACCTTTCCCCGGCCTGTCAGGCGCCGGATGAGGTCTCTCTTCTCCAGAACCCGGCCTTTCACCGCGTCGACCAGGAGCTCCCAGTCTCCCATGGGTTCGACGGCTGGAATTCTGACCCGGTAGACGAACCTTGGCCCGGATTCGTAGGCACGGATGAAGAGCTCGGTCGACGAGGGCCCCCTGAGGGCCCCCCGAACAGCCACGGCTTCCGTGGCGATTGCCAGAGCCTGTTCTGCGGTGAGCCGCGCCGTCTCAGGAGGCGCCGCCACCGACCGACAAGAGGAGGTGACGGCTCGGATCGCCAGATCTCGATCCAGATGGATCGTCGCGTTGGCACCGTACACCGGAACACCGTTGATCGACTGGCGGAAACGGACGTGGTGGCCTGCCGGACTCGAGCACAGCAAGCCGCTGGAAGACTCTCCAGAGCCGAAGATCGGCCGGTGATCGGACAAAAACGAACGAGCCACCTGGATGGGATCGATCTGCCTGGAACGGAACCGTCCGCCGTATAAACGCCGCAAGAAGCCCGTGGTTCGATCGAACACCGGCGACCACTGCCCCTGCCAGCGGGCTCGAAGCTTGGCAAGAGAGGCCTGGACAGCCGGATTCGTGATTCGAATCCTGGCGACCGCCTCTGGATCGCCGATCTGATGATTTGGAGAACGCGCCAACGCCGCATCTATCGGCAGAAGGCCAAAGAGCACCAGCCACAGGGCCGAGAGTAACGCTCTCGAGATGGGCATGCTGTCGGGCTCCCAGTCTCCCGTCTCGCCGAACGACTTCCTGGTACAAAAGCATAGCAGAACGCCCGGAGAATGAGAAGCCGGATACCCGTTCGGGGTGCGTGACGGACGGGTAGCAAAGGCCGGCGGAGAGAGGCGTAATTCGTCGCTGCTCCGCGCGATGGAAAATCGCGATGGAAAATCGAGATAAAGAAAAAACCGGGTCCATTCCGACCCGGTTCTCAACTCTTCTACGCTTAGCCGCTGCCCTCTCCGTTGTTATTATCTTGCTTCAATTGGGACAGCCAGCGGCCAACATCATCCGCGAAGACTACTTCACTGGGGCCGGGCTGGCCTCGGGGGCGGGGGGGGCGGGGGTGGCCTCGGGGGCGGGGGCGGCCGGGGGAGGGACCT